>VOFC01005574.1_pt1 | contig 26856 bp, 42 predicted proteins | sample 5384161 | NCBI WGS metagenome assembly VOFC01 (sample SAMN12384722, study PRJNA508395) | human gut metagenome | isolation source: healthy gut B | host: Homo sapiens | reverse complement strand
GATAACGTGCTCGTCAGCAAAAGACAATGCACCACCTTTCTACCTCAACAACTTCTACGAATTTGCTGGCAGGAGCTTTACATAAAGGACATTTTTCAGGAGCTGCGTCACCTTCATGAACGTAACCGCATACAGTACATCTAAATTTTTTCATTTTCTTCTCAATTTTAAATTAATTAGTCTCCTATTTTTGTACCCACTATATATAAATAAGGTACAAGATGAACTACGGATTCGTAAAAGTAGCTGCAGCCGCTGTGCCACACGTAAAAGTGGCCGACTGCAAATTCAATGTAGAGAGAATAGAAAGCCAAATCGCAATAGCTGAAGGTAAGGGTGTGCAAATCATAATATTTCCGGAAATGAGTATCACCGGATATACTTGTGGTGACTTATTCGGACAACAGCTTTTATTGGAAGAAGCAGAAATGGGGCTGATGCAAATTCTGAATAACACTCGTCAATTAGATATTATTTCAATTGTTGGTATGCCTGTCGGTGTCAATTCGACAGTAATCAATGCAGCCGTAGTGATTCAGAAAGGGAAAGTATTGGGGGTTGCTGCCAAGACTTATCTACCGAATTATAAGGAGTTCTACGAACAACGCTGGTTTACCTCGGCTCTCCAGCTGACAACAAATAATGTGCGCTTATGCGGACAAATCGTTCCCCCATAGGTGCCAATTTGCTATTTGAAACTTCAGGATACGACCTTTGGTATTGAAATATGCGAGGACCTTTGGGCTACCATACCTCCCAGTTCCTCATTGGCTTTACAAGGAGCAGAAATTATTTTCAATATGTCTGCCGATAATGAAGGAATCGGAAAGCATCATTATCTCTGTTCTCTTATCAGCCAACAATCCGCACGCTGCATCTCCGGATATGTATTCTCATCCTGCGGCTTCGGAGAGTCTACTACCGATGTCGTTTTCGCGGGCAACGGGTTAATCTATGAAAATGGTTCGCTTCTTGCACGTAGCGAACGTTTTAGCATGAAAGAACAACTCATTATCAGTGAGATTGATGTTGAACGTATCCGGGCTGAACGTAGAATAAATACTACTTTCGCCGCCAATCAGGCAAACCTAGGAGATAAGAAAGCTGTTTCTATTGCAACAGAATTTGTTAATAGCAAAGAACTGGAATTAACCCGGAAATTCAACTCTCATCCTTTTGTACCACAGGGAGCAGAACTAAACGAGCATTGCGAAGAAGTATTCTCCATTCAGATAGCCGGACTGGCACAAAGATTGGTGCATACCAAAGCCAAAACGGCCGTAGTCGGTATTTCCGGAGGATTGGATTCAACACTGGCACTGCTTGTTTGCGTGAAGACTTTTGATAAGTTGGGATTGTCCCGGAAAGATATCCTCGGAATCACAATGCCGGGTTTCGGAACAACCGACCGTACCTATCATAATGCCATCGACCTGATGAAGTCATTAGGTATTTCTATCCGGGAAATCAGTATTCAAGATGCCTGTATCCAGCATTTCAAAGATATCGATCATGATATCAATGTACACGATGTCACATACGAGAATTCGCAGGCACGGGAACGTACCCAAATATTGATGGACGTAGCCAATCAAACTTGGGGAATGGTGATCGGCACAGGAGATTTATCAGAACTTGCCTTGGGGTGGGCAACCTACAATGGAGATCATATGTCTATGTACGGTGTAAATGCAAGTGTTCCGCAAAACTCTAGTGAAATACCTGGTACAGTGGGTTGCAGAAAATGGTATAGATGAAAATTTCAAAAGCGACTTTACTCGATATTGTGGATACTCCCATTAGTCCGGAACTTATTCCTGCAGATGAAAACGGGGAGATTAAACAGAAGACAGAAGATTTAGTAGGTCCGTATGAGCTGCACGACTTCTTCCTTTATTATTTCTTGCGTTTCGGTTTTCGACCTTCTAAAATATTCTATCTGGCAAAAATTGCATTCAAAGATATGTATGATGATGAAACGATCAAGAAATGGCTTTCTACTTTCTTCCGGCGCTTCTTTAATCAACAGTTCAAACGTTCCTGCTTGCCTGATGGCCCCAAAGTAGGCAGTATTTCTATCAGTCCGAGAGGGGATTGGCGAATGCCGAGCGACGCAAATTCAGCCATGTGGCTTAAAGAAATAGAGAATTTATAATATTTTAGAGCAGAAAGACCAACTTGTTTAAGATAAAGTTCATTTTTATGAAGAGTGATGCATAGTAACAAATACAAATTTGGAAATTGCGATTTCAATTTGCATGAGACAGATTTACAAGTTTTTTTTAGTCTTACATTTACTCATCACACAGCAATTCTGAAATATGTGACGTCATTAGATGAACGACTTTCAGTTGATGCACTCAAAACGGCTATTAATAAGGACGAATATCTGACTCAACACCGAAAAATTAGGCAAACGTGATAAGGAAGACATTGATGAACAAGTAGTGGTACAAAAGAGGCTATAAAGGCAACCTATCGATAAGTTTGTGCCACCCCATTGGCACAACTGTGCCAACGGCATGGCATGGTTGTGCCAATGCGGTGGCACAGTTAATCCTTCCGCATGATGGCACAGACGGGAATATTATAACTTCCGCCTGCCATTACTTCTTTTCTTATTTGCTCCAATTTGCTTCCTTGATTCTTCTAATAATATTCTTATAAATTCGATGAAAGCCATATCCTCCTTCTTGTCATTTCATTGATGGCATCTTCTTTCGAAACATTTTGAAAAACGATACGATACAAAGCACAAACAGCCCCTGTGCGATCAGAACCATGATGGCAATGGAAAACAATAGGCGCTTTACGATTTTTAATAATGCGTAATGCCTGTATCAATTGCTTTTCACTAATCGAATGTGCTTTAGTTTTTACCCGGTGAAGTTTTATACTTGTTCCTTTTGCTTCGTCATCATCGCTGTGTCTGTTCCGTAGATTAAGAACTTCCCCAATCCCATACTTTTCCAAAGCTTTAAAATCTTCCTTTGAAGGTTGCTCCGAACGATATACGCCCGAATCTATTTGATACAAATTTGTTAAATCACTATCGGGCAGAATAATCTTATCCGCTTTCAAATTTTGACTGAAAAGAGAGACGGATAAGATTATCGCCCATAAACATAACGAGATTCTTTGTTTGCATAAGCAATATGGATATGATTCTAAAAACTCATTAAAGAACACCCTTACTGGATGGAAGCTCAAAATGATAGATATCACTTTCAATGCCATTTTTAGAGCACGTGCAAGAGCTTTAAAGATACCTTCTATCTTGTGATGCTCATTCTGTCCTTCAGCCTTGATGTTCAGATTCATTTTTGCTGCATCGCTTAATGATTTAAAGAAATGGAGGAACATTTCCGTCGGCATCTCTCCTATCTTTTCGCGATTGAATTCAGCATCCCAAACTAACCAAGGACGACCTCCGAAATCTAGGCAAACCTGACAAAGACAATCATCCATAGGCAGGGCATAACCATAGCGCTCAATCCCACGCTTACTACCTAAAGCCTGATTAATACACTCCCCTAAAGCAATAGCAGTATCTTCGATAGTATGATGTTCATCTACTTCCAAATCTCCTTTAACACGGATGGTTAAGTCCATACCGGAGTGTTTTCCAATCTGTTCGAGCATGTGATCGAAAAAGCCAAGACCGGTAGAAATGTCACAAGCTTCCATTTCCATCCAGATTCAAAGCAACATAAATATCGGTTTCTTTGGTAGTACGGCGTACTTCCGCTTTCCGTTCTCCGGCAAAAAGGAACTCGGCTATCTGATCCCAGTCAGTAGTTGCAAGAGCACAAACTTTTTCTAGTCCTTTTTCTTTCAGAGCTTCGGTCGAGTCTTGCAAATAAATTGCCCGGCAACCCATATTTTTGGCAAGTTCCACATCCGTGGGACGATCACCTATCACAAAACTTCCGGCAAGATCATAATCGGGACTATTCAAATACTTCGTCAACATTCCCGTACGTGGCTTGCGGGTAGGCGCATTGTCTTCGGGGAAGCTACGGTCAATCAAAATATCATCAAACAGCAATCCCCTCTCCTGCCAATGTTTTCAACATCAAGATTATGAGCAGGCCAAAATGTTTCTTCCGGGAAAGATGCAGTGCCCAATCCATCCTGATTGGTCACCATCACAAATTCAAAATCAAGTTTACTACGGACAAAGCCCAGATTACGGAATACTTTCGGGTAAAATTCTAGTTTTTCCAACGAATCGAGCTGATAATCAACGGGCGGTTCAATGACCAATGTACCATCTCTATCGATAAATAATACTTTCTTCTTCATAAATTATCCTTGATAGTTTTTAAGGGCAGCCAATAGGGTATTATTTTCTACACGGGTACCGACAGTCACACGCAAACAGTTGCAACAAAGTGAAATGTTATGGCGATTACGCACAATGATTCCTTCACCGACCAAATAATTGTAGATTTTCACCGCATCCGTCACTTTTTGCCAAAAAGAAATTGGCATCAGACGGAAACAGTTTGATAGTACATGGGAGTTTTTCAAATTCCGCTTCCAGATAATCACGCTCTTCTTTCAACGTTTTAACCCAACGTTCTATTTCATAGTGCTTATGCAACATAGAAATAGCTTGTTGCTGGGTCAGTTGATTGACATTATAGGGATATTTGATTTTGCTCAGGATATCTATAATTTCTTTGAAGCAAAAGCCATTCCCAGACGGATAGCAGCACATCCCCAAGCTTTGGAGAAAAGTTTGGAATACGACAAGGTTGGGATATTTATCCAGCTCTTCGAGGAAAGACGGAGCTGCATGGAAAATCATTGTATGCCTCATCCAGCATCACTAATCCTTCGAACTGGCAAAGTACCTTTTCAATTTCGGAACGGAGCAAATCATTTCCTGTCGGGTTGTTAGGCGAGCAAAGGAAAATCAATTTCGTGCGTTCGTCCGCAGCCTGCCAGCAGTTTATCGGCAGAGAATTGGAAGTCATCATCCAGCAATACTTTCCGATATTCCACATCGTTCACATCGGCACAAACCTGATACATACCATAAGTAGGATCGATGGCTACGACATTATCTTTTCCCGGTTCGCAGAATGCACGAAAAACCAAGTCGATGGCTTCATCGCTACCGTTTCCAAGAAAAATATGTTCAGGGGATACTTTTTTATTTTCGACAACAGCGTCTTTCAGTTCCCACTGCATAGGGGATCCGGATAGCGATTATGAGGCGTATTGTACGGGGTTCTCGTTTGCATCCAAAAAGACAGAAGCTGTATATCCTTTATATTCATCTCGAGCCGAAGAGTAAGGCTTCAACTTCCAAATGTTCGGGCGGGTCAGTTCTTGCAATGTTTTCATCTTCATTTAATTTATTGAAACGCAGATTAACGCAGATAACAGATTTTTCCTTTGAAAAATTCGCGTTTTTCTGCGTTTCAACTCTCAATTTATTAAGCCAGGCTTTTTAGACGAACTCTGACGGCATTTTTATGTGCATCCAGCTGTTCATTAGCGGCCATTTCTTCTATAGCAGGACCGATCATGCTTTTATTCCTTCCGGGAGGAATTTCCTGGAAAGTAATCTTACGTATAAAACTATCAAGGCTGACACCGCTATAAGCTTTGGCATAGCCGTTGGTCGGCAGGGTATGATTGGTGCCGGAAGCATAGTCGCCGGCACTCTCCGGGAGTTAATGAACCTAAGAAGACAGAACCTGCATTTATCACACGTTCGCCCACTTCCATATAGTTTTCCGTTTCTATGATTAGATGTTCCGGAGCATACGCGTTAGTCAGTTCCAATGCTTCATCGAGATCTTTCACTAAAATCAATTTACTATTCTCCAGTGATTTCGCGCAATTTCACGACGGGGAAGTTCTGCTAATTGGCGCTCCACTTCTGCCATCACCTGCTGTTTGAAGTTTCTCGGAAGTGGTAATCAATATAGCCTGGCTATCTATTCCGTGCTCTGCCTGTGACAAAAGATCTGCTGCTACAAAAACCGGATTGGCAGATGCATCAGCCAGCACTTCCACTTCCGAAGGACCGGCGGGCATATCAATAGCTACATCACGCAAGCTCACCAACTGTTTGGCAGCTGTTACGTATTGATTGCCGGGACCAAATATCTTATATACTTTAGGTACACTCTCTGTTCCATAAGCCATAGCAGCGATAGCTTGCACACCACCGGCTTTGAAAATTTTTTGACACCTGCCAGTTGCGCAGCAAAAAGATAGCCGGATGAATATTTCCGTTCTTATCGGGAGGGGTGCAAAGCACGATCTCCTTACATCCTGCAATCCTTGCGGGAACTGCCAGCATTAGCACGGTGGAAAAAAGCGGGGCAGTTCCCCCCGGGATATATAAGCCGACTTTTTCGATTCCTACAGATTTTTGCCAGCAAGTTACTCCCATTCATTGTTCTACCTTCTTCCCGACAAAACGCTGGGAAGAGTGGAATGTTTCAATGTTTTGTTTAGCTAAAGAAATGGCAGCCTTTAGTTCATCGTTTACTAATGTCCCGGCGGCTTGAACGCTCTTCAGGAGTGACAGCAAGTGCGGACAAGGTTACTTTATCAAAAGTACTTCATATTCCAGTACTGCTTTTGTCGCCTTCTGCCCTTTACCTTATCTATAATGGAACGAACCGTACCAAACAGACTTTCGGTATTTAGTGCCGGACGCTTCAAAAGTTCTGTCCATTGCTCTTTGAGGGATATTTAATCAATTTCATGGTTCATTAGGCATTTCACCATTAACATTTTTTAAAGTATCAATCATTTTTCAATCGGCAGTACCAGAAATGCCTTCTGCGCCCAAAGTCTTTCAGCTTTCCGATGATTTCCCAAAAACGTTTCTCGTCCAATACTGTATGAACCGAACACCAGCCTTCTTGTGCTAACGGCATGACTGTAGGACTTTTCATACCCGGCAGTACAGCTATGATTTCATCCAGTCTGTCCTTCGGCGCGTTCATCAGTACGTATTTCTTGTCTTCTGCTGTCTTTACCGCATTCATACGGAACAGCAATTCATCAAGAATCTCCTTCTTCTCCTCACTCATGTTCTTGTTGCCAATCAACAGAGCCTCGGATTTCATCACTACTTCTACTTCTTTTAGGCGGTTGCTCACCAAAGTAGAGCCGGAGCTTACAATATCAAAAATCGCATCAGCCAGGCCAATACCCGGAGAGACCTCTACCGAACCGGTTATCACGTGTATTTCAGCATTTACATTATTTTTTTTCAAGAAGTTACGAAGAATAACCGGATAAGAGGTAGCAATCTTCTTGCCTTTAAACCATGATAATCCCGGATATTCAAATATCCTTAGGCAAAGCTAGTGACAGACGACATTTGCTGAATCCCAGTCGTTTTACAATCTCCGCATCTTCCGCCTTTTCCATGAATTCGTTCTCACCCACAATGCCCAAATCAGCAACTCCCGGTAGCTACCGTCTGCGGAATATCATCATCACGAAGAAATAGAACTTCGATAGGAAAGTTAGGAAGACTGCACCAACAAAGTACGTTTAGTAGTGCTTAACTTGATATCTGACTCTCCTAAAAGTGCCATTGTCTCTTCGAAGAGACGCCCTTTGGCTTGTACTGCGATTCTTAACATGACTTTATTTAATTACTAATTTATTAATTACAAATACAATCTGCGTTGAAAAAAAAAAGGCTTACCGCATTCGGTAAGCCTTCGTTATCGTTTATATAGTTATACACAATATCATCCACGCCCACCGATTATTCGTTAGGAAAATGATGATGATGATGTGTAGCTGTATATTTCATATTTCTTTTATTAACTGCGACAAAAGTAAAGCATTTGTTTGATACTACCAAACATTTATCACAAAAACTTGAGTTTTTATTTCAAATTAATGGTAATATCTCCTCCGATTCTACATCGCATTTCGAAAAAATGCATTTCATCTTTCGACTTTTCGTGCGAGAACAGTAAAGTACGTACAAACCGCTTCGGTACATACTTCTCCATCCTTATTATATAACTTAGCTTCAACAATAACGATGTTCCGCTTTTACCTCTTTAATCGACGCGCGTAATACGATATGAGAATCTTTGGTATCAATCGATTTTCGGTAACGAGTTTCCATCTTCGACGTCACCCCGTGGTTTGTAGTTTACGAAGTATCACCCAGGCGCAGATTTCATCCATGAGAACAGCCTGAATACCACCGTGCAAGGTATCAATCCAGCCTTGATATTCGGGACGTGGTTTCCAAATGCTGACCACTTCGTCACCATCTTCGTAAAATTCCATTTTTAATCCGGCTTCATTATTGGAAGCACAACCAAAGCAGTTGTACCCTTCCAAACCTTTCCAAGGGTTTATTATCTTCTTCATAGTTCTCTCTTTTAGTTAGTTTTACTTCCCAAATATAAGCAATTTATGGAAAAGAGAAGCCTTTTTCGTCGATTTACTTTCTTATGCAACGAATGGCAAAGGCTTTTGTATCAACACCTGCATTAGATTCTTCAATGATATCCGTATCACTTTTCAGATAGAAAACCTTGGTATCGATAGCGGCATTTGCATTATCCAGTGTCCAATATGCCAGATGTTTTTTCTCGTAATCAGTTTGAAAAGCCCCCACATACATTCCTACAGGTATTCCATTAAAACCGGATAAATTAGTTGCAGGCTGTACCTGTTCTCCCGCTTTCAAAGGTAACCAAGTACCTGATTTCAGCAAAGAAGCCTCTCCATTCAGATAGTCTTTTAAAATGTTCCAGTCTTTCCAATCCGGTATACTCCAATGAATAGGTAGAATTTTATTAGAAAGTACTACATTAGCTGTATAAAAATAGTGTTCCGTAGCAGATTGCAGATATCCGACAACATTCGCTGTCACTGCATCCAGTCTGGGAAGTGCTTCACCGTCGACATACGAAGATACCTTCAGATTATCCCGCATCCAATATTGAGTTCCGATCTTCACTAACGGATAATTATGAATGATTCCTCCACGTACATCACGAACGATATCTTCCAATGCCAAAACAGATAGCATGTCATCTGCCGTTGTAACGGATAAAGAAACGGTTCCGTCTGCCATCACACATACATTATTACGAATCGGCAAAGCTCCGTCAACATAGGCCAATGAGTGATCTTCCATATTCCATGATACGCTTCCTCCATTCACTTTTCCGGATTTCCCTAGCAACTGTGCTACAATACCTTGAGATAAGTCTACACTACCATTTTCGTTCATCGGATAGGCAACGATTGCCTGCGAAGAAAATAATCCGGAGTAACAAGATACTCCTTACATATTTCGGCTACTTGTTTTCCCGAATGTAACACTTTATACACATTCGACTTTTGAAAAGTCAACTTCGAAACATCTTTGTATTTATGAAGCGTGCCCGATTCTGTATGATCTATTTCGGTTCCATCCCAATCTCCGATTTCCCCATTCACTTTGCTCATTAATACATCTTCGGCTGATACAAACTTTATTTCCAATTCGCGCTGCTTTCCACTTTTTAATTGTAAAGTAGATGGTAATAGACTTGTATATAGCTTTCCTGCAGCTTCCAACGTTATGTATTGGTATCCCGGAGTCGCCTCCTGCGGTATCAAAATAAATTCCTTTCCTATCAGTCGTCCGTCTTTTATCTCCCATTCTCCTCCAGGAATAATATCTTTCTCTTCGGAATAACCAGAGAAAGTCTTTTTCTGAAAATCATAACTTGTTTTAGTATAAAAGCCACTCACCGAAAAGCGTAGGCTTAACGGATAACATATCTTCCAGATTCTCCCCTCTCCAGGAATAAGAACAATTTTCAGACGAAAAAACAAATGATGATTATAGGTCAGAGCGACCGCCTCCTTACTGGCTAATACCTCTTCTTTAGAAGCAATTAGGAAATCAGAATGTGAATAATCGTCAGGAATATTTTGAGTCGTTGAAACCGCCACTTGCATGGTGCTCTCCCCTATCCCCACGCCACTCTTTTGATAAGGATAATAACTGATTAAATTCAATGTAACTCCATCATCCGGATAGTATACCGACTCGTTAGATTCAAACTCACCATTGGATGAACGTATGAAATGAAGATTATCCACATAACGTTCCTCTTGCATTGTAGTGGTTCCGGCAAGAGCAAACAGACCGACTTCATCCCCTTCAGCAAAGTTATTATTTGCCATACGGGTACCAACTGACTTCACGAATATCGGCAATAAATTTCAATAGAATATCTCCATTATTAACACTATCCTCCTCTTCCTCCGAAATATGGTTCACACAAGCACTAAGCAAGATAGAACAAAAAACAAGTAAAACCCACGCCCCTTTGTAGGTTATACAAAATAGTTTCATCATATTTTTTTTTAATTTCCCAATAGAAACATTTTGATTGAACAGAAAGGATAGCATAAGAGGAAGTTATTCGCTTTCGGTTATGGGATACTGAACAACACGTCTGTTGTACTGTGGAATCATCAATTTCAAGATATCATTTTTCTGTCTTGAAAGCAAAAAGTATATAATTATATTAAGTCGAAGTATAGTTTCTATAGGAAAATTTTACATTTTAAGTTAAAACACAAATAACCAATGCACTTTATAAATCAAGGAGTTTCAAAAACCAAATATTAAACTTCCACATTATTATATTAGTAATCTAACATTTTCAAAAAGAATAGCCTATTTCTACCCCGGCAATATGTTTACCTTTTGGAGATCATACTGATAACAATAGCCATCTTATGATTTACTTTGATAACGCATACGATCTGCTCTCCAAAAGGCAAAAAAGCATCATCCAAACTTTGATTAGAATGTTCTTTTCAAATATACCATGTCCGTCAACAGTTTGCCTTCTTCATCAAATCTCGGATGGTCGTAATTGTCGGTAAAAGAAATTCTCTACACGGTGGGAAATGGTAAAACCGCAATGTTCGTAGAAAGATATGGTACCCAGAAGACACATCTCCTGTACCAACCAACATTTCAGTACACTTGTCCAGATAATGCTCGAATAGAAATTCAATTAAACGTTTTCCGTACCCCTGTCGTTGGAAAAAGGAACAGTAGCAATATTCTTGATTTCATAAATGCCTTCCCTTCACGGGTTACTACACAGGCTGCTTTCAATCCATTATCATAAAGAACGAACATATCACCGCGCTCCAAATACCGGTCAATCATACTTTCCTGTTCATCAGCCAAGAAAGTAATAATTCGAGAAATTCTTTTTTATCTGAAGTTACTTTCTTTTATCTGATATAAAAATATCACAGTGCAAACAAAAACACCATATAAATAAGTATATCTTTACAATATGAAAAATCAAAAGCAAAAACAACCTTGTACTATGTGAAAAATACCATTAAATAAGAGTACCGAAAAATTACGGAATGGAATTTTTTACGATGCATAATGACAGATGAGGAGTTTACAAATACATTAGGTATGAGTGTACAGGAATATTCATACAACCGCCTATTATTAATCATTTTTTCTATGTTCCAAAATCGTATTCATATTCTCCAAAGCCCATCCTACCAGTCCTTCAATATGAGGAATCAAAGTGCCACCGTATCTGTCAGGCAATACTATTACACGGGGAGGTACTTCAGCATACACTTTCCGCTCCACCAATCCGTCTGATTCTAAAGTACGTAACGTAACGGTCAACATTCTTTGAGAAACATCTTCTATCGTTTTATGAATATCACTAAAAACGCATCGTGCCATTCGCATTCAACGTAATCAGTACCAGCATCGACCATTTGTCTCCCAAGCGGCTTATGACATCTCTTACGGGGCAATTCCCTGTCGGGTGAAAGTTTTCATCTTTTTAACGTTTTGTATTATATTCAGATTCAGCAATAGTTACCTTTATGTAACTTCCTTTTTTCAGAGGTACGTTCTTGCATTTTTCAAACAAGAAAGATACATTTGCATCACAAAAGTAATAAACTTACTAAAAATAACTATTGTTTCACTTAATATTTTACGATTATGGCAAAGAAAGTAGCAGTATTAGTAGTGAATCCGGTAAATGGTTGTGGTTTATTCCAATATTTGGAAGCCTTTTTCGAAAATGGCATTTCCTATAAAGTATTTGCCGTATCGGATAAGAAAGAGATCAAGACCAATTCAGGAATCAGTCTGACAACAGATGATGTGATTGCTAATTTGAAAGGACATGAGGATGAGTTTGACGCATTTGTTTTCTCACGCGCGAGAGTACCTGTATTTCAGCAGAATGCTGACAAGCCCTACAATGTAGATTTAATGGAAGTTATCAAGACTTTCGGAGAAAAAGGAAAGATGATGATCGGACACTGTGCCGGTGCAATGATGTTTGACTTTACAGGTATAACAAAAGGTAAAAAAGTCGCTGTCCATCCGCTGGCCAAACCTGCCATTCAAAACGGAATTGCCACGGATGAAAAATCTGAGATAGATGGCAACTTCTTTACTGCACAAGATGAAAATACCATTTGGACAATGATGCCGCAAGTTATCGAAGCACTGAAATAAAAGCCAAATGACAGGAATATATAATAATAAATGTAAACAAACAAATTAACTCAACGCAGTCTGTTTATAGAAAAAGCGCGTTCCTTTAAAAAGAAACAATGCATTTCTCGGTGTGCAACAGGTCGTTCCTTTTAAAAAATGACCTGTTGATTTAAAAAAGCAAAAAACGCCTCATATACGATGCTATAAATCAATAAGATAGAATTTTCCGTAACCGATACAGGAATGGGCATTGCTCCTGATAAAGTTAACCAAGTGTTCGACCGTTTTTGTAAAGCTGAATACTTTCTCGAAAGGCACAGGCTTAAAGCTGTCTATTTGCAGAAGTATCATCGAGCATCTTGGCGGTACTATCGGAGTGGAATCGAACAGGGAAAAGGTTCGCGTTTTTGGTTTACGCACCCCATACAAAGCAAAGTCCCATATTCAATAATTCAAAATGCTGTTAGAAGCCTGCGTCTAAACATATTAATCTTACGTACTTAGACACAAGGAAACAGTTAAAAGTTCCGAATATATAATCATTTGCCATTTTCAGATTAGGAAGTAGGTATTTTTCAGATTGTTTTTACTACTTTTGTCCTTGCAAGATCAATCTATAAATAACAATATCACAAACAAGACTTTTTTTTTCATGGATATAAAAAAACGCTTATTGTTGCTACTTTTATGTTTCATATCTATTGTACCCAGTATAGCACAAAGAGATCATATTGACATTTCAAATTATATCTTATGTATTAACTCTTATGCAGAATCTTCCTTGGAGTCAACCGCATTTTCTACGGTAACGGAATATGTACAGAAAGACCCGCAACTGGCTTTATATGCGGAACACATGAATATGTTAATGATTGAAAATGACTCCACACTGGCAGAATTCAAACCTGTCGATTTCTCAAAATATAAAAAGACACCGTCCCCCGTTTACTTATTTTGTTGGGAAATCCGCCTTATTGATGCGCGATGAATACAGAGAACTGTGGGGAGACATTCCTATCGTATTATGCTCGGAAGAAAACTATCTGGGTCCGCAGGAGACTTACACCAAGAAACAAGCCATTGCAACAGCCGAATCCGCACTCCTCTCACTCAATTGGCCGACCCATATAATATGGTTTCTCTTATATTCAAATCTTTATCTGGATGAGAATATACAACTAATATGCCATATCGTTCCCGAAATAAAGAAATTCATATTTATCGGTGACGCGCGGCAAATTAACCAAACCAACAATTTAGATATCCGCAAATAAACTGAAAAAAACGCATCCGAATGTGGGGAGTATCAGTTTATAACCCATTAAAGACATGACAACGAACCAACTATTGGATTCATTGTATTTCGTTGATCCAAAAACAACAGGAGTTTTATTTTTCTTCCTGGTTCTATAAAAAACGACATTTGCAGGCAACACCTCGTTAGTCTCCAATGCCCACAAACTGATAGGGGACAACAGCCCCATATTCACTCTCAATATGGCGGACATCACCGAAGAAAACGGCGGAATGATAGGTGGCTATACCACAATCAAAAGCACTTCAACCAACAATTAATCATACCATTGCTGAAAATACTCGGCAAACAAACAAGCACGCGATATTCCATTTTACATACCGACAGACGGCCCCTATTATCAATTATAAAATCTTACTCCGTAAGGATTTTCTCCTTCCATGTGTCCACCGGATACACATTTCCTGAACAAGCCACTATCATTTTGAAACAAAATGAGTACTTTATTATAGGGACACTATGTTTTGTTGTATTACTAGCATTTCTACTATTTTACCGTATTCACAGCCTGAACATAATAAAAAGAACGCACAACGAAAAAGAAATAGACGCCATGACGGATTTTAAGAATCTGATAAATAATATGCCTATTCTTTATATGCAGGAAGAATTAATCACCGATGAAAAAGGGACTCCCCGTAGAACTGATTTACCGCAATGTAAATAGCCATTTTGAGAAGAACTTCTATCGCAAGGAAGAAGTGATAGGTAAGAAAGCAAGTAGAGATATTCCTGAATCCATGCCCGAGTTTTTTGCATTTCATCCAAATAGCCTTATCAGAAAATAAAGTAATAACATTCCCCTACTATTTCAAAAAAATAGATACCTTCTACGATATAGTACCGGGGAAATCCGCATAACAAAAATGATAGACGTCTTTGCCTGGACAGTACCGAACTACACAGAGCACAACAAAATTAAGTACGATTAACAACAAACTTGCCATGTCACTCGATGTAGCCAATATCGTGCCGTGGAAATGGGACTTAACGAGCCGAACAATTCTTTGTGATATCAATAAACCGATAGAACTCAGTACCCAGGGAAAGGGTATAGCCGAGGCAACTGGCAGTGCCCGATATTCAATATTTCTCTAAAATATTTAAAGAAGACCGGAAACGGGTGGAACAAGCCTACAAAGATTTGATAGAGGGACGTTCAGAAAAAAGTAAAAGAAGAATATCGCGTAATCAACACTCACAAAAGGCTTTCACAGGATAGAATGGGTGGAAGCACAAGCTGCTGTCGAAACCCGGGATGAAAACGGCAAGCCACTGACCTTGGTGGGGTCTTCACCATCATCACCGAACGAAAGAAAATGGAACAGGAGCTGATCAACGCCAAAAACCGTGCTGAAGAATCCAACCGCCTGAAATCCGCTTTTCTTGCAAATATGAGCCACGAAATCCGTACTCCTCTGAATGCCATAGTCGGCTTCTCCGGAATATTGGCCTCGACCGAAGAGGAAGAAGAAAACAAGAATATGTGAGTATCATTGAAAACAATAATACTTTATTACTGCAACTCATTAGCGACATCCTTTTGATTTTGTCAAAAATAGAAGCAGGCACATTGGATTTACATTACTCCAATGTCGAAATCAATGACTTAATGAGAGAGTTGGAAAAACAGTTGCCAGTTGAAATTAAAGTCAGACAACGTAAAACTGGAATTTGTAGCTCCCGAAGAACCTTGTTTTGCAAACATAGAGAAGAACAGGTTATCGCAGTTAATTATCAACTTCGTCACAAATGCTATTAAGTTCACTAGAAGCCAAGGCAGTATCCGATTTGGCTATGAACGGCAAAACAATGAACTTTATTTCTATGACTTGACACACCGGCTGTGGTATTCCCCAAGATAAAGCTGGATAGCATCTTCGGACGTTTTGTCAAACTAAATTCTTTTTGCACAAGGCACAGGATTAGGACTTTCAATCTGCCGTACACTCATCAACCACATGGGTGGAAAATCGGTGTAGAATCCGAAGAAGGAAAGGGGTCTACATTTTGGTTCACATTACCCTATAAGCAGATAGAAGCCATAGAAAAAGCTCCTCAAAAAAAATTCAAAAAATTTACAATCGCAAAAGATAAACTAATAATTCTAATTGCAGAAGACAATGAAAGTAATTACAAACTGTTCGAGTCGATACTAAAATATGATTACCACTTAATACATGCCTGGGACGGGCAAGAAGCCGTAAATATGTTCAAGGAATACGATCCGCAAATTGTATTAATGGATATCAATATGCCTGTCATGGACGGCTACGAAGCAACCAAAGAAATACGTAAATATTCGGCCAAGGTACCGATTATTGCCATTACAGCCTTTGCATATGCTTCGGACGAACAACGGGTAATGGCAAGCGGATTTGACGGCTATATGCCCAAACCTATCAATGCACGGTTGCTTAAGGCACAGCTTATGGATATCATGCAGAAACGCATTATCTTATTGTAAAAAGCAAGGCTTAATAATTCAGCCACACCTTGAAAGCCGCTATCTTGTCTTTGCTGACTATGATTTTATCTTTAAATGGTGGCAGGACGTGTACAACCGCCTTACCTAAAAAATAGGGTTCGATACGCTGAATGGCATCTACCGAAACAAGTGTCTGACGATTGGTCCGAAAAGAAGACATCAGGATTCAATTGTTCGCAGAGTTTATCCAAAGCAAAGTCCAGAACATATTCTCTATTATTCTTGGTAACTACAAAAGTGAGCTTGTTCTCCGAATAGAAATAGGCAACATCACTTACCGCCAAAGTAAAAAGTTTATTACCGGAAGAAATAAGAAATCGGGTGCGATATTTTTTATTCTCTACCACCGGAAGCTTCTGCGTATCAGACAAACTTTCCAACACCTCCAGTATCCGGCTCTCCCGATTAAAATCACGGATATATTTCTCTGTGAGACTCTCGAAACGTTCGATAGTCTGCAATAAACGTTCCTGATGAATCGGTTTCAGCAAATAGTCAATGCTATTCACCGCAAAAAAGCACGGACAGCGTACTCGTCATAAGCGGTGGTAAAAAACAATCATACTATCCGGCCGAGCTTGTTCAATCAACATAAATGAATTGCCGTCCGTCAACTGAATATCCAAAAATAAAAGTTCCGGATGAGGATTCACATGAAAACCATTCAACGGATTCTTCGATAGTACCGGGCAGAATCATCACCTCCCAATCCGGGCGAAGCGACTGTATCATCTCATGTAGCAAAACGTGCCGCCGGCACTTCATCTTCTATTATTGCAGCTTTTATCTTATTCATGAAAAGCAAGGGAATTTTTTACGGTAAATTTATCAGACTCATTTTCTATCACAATATCCTGATTACAAAGGGAGCTTATAACGGGCGGAAAGATTTTTTCAGCCCCATTCCCGGAAACGACTCCGCATTTTTTTTTTGGCCGAATCGGATTACAGATTATCAGAGTCGGAGGTTCTTCTACATTACACAGCTCGATAACCATTGGTTTCCCCGAATGGATCACATTATGCTTGATTACATTTTTTCGACCAATAGCTGAAGCGTCAAAGGCGGCATCTTCATCTCTTTCCACTCATCCGGCACATTGTTGTGGACATAAATGCAATCACCCAAACGAACTTGATGAAGAAAAATATATGAATCAGAAAACCAAGCTCATCCTGCAACGTCACCAATCGCTGATTCTGACACTGGAGAGTATAACGATATACGTCGGAAAGATGTTGTGTGAAGAGTTCTGCATTTTAGGATTATATCTGATTTCTGAAATCAACGTATTCAAACTATTAAACAGAAAATGGGGGGTTTAGCTGGTTTGAAGAGCTGTATAGCGTGCTATGTTATTTTCTTCCTGCAAAGCAGCCGCCTGTTTCTGCAATTTGAGGTATGCTGCATAGAACGGTTGGCAAGCAGCAAACCTAAAATCACCAGTTCCACCAACCAAACTAATATCAAGATACGCCACCCGCCATTAGGAAAAACAAAAGGATGTGAAGCACCGACCAAGAATTTGGCAGTTACCAACAATCCATAATTGAGCAGAAAAACATCAACATCACCATTGTATAAATAAAAATCAGTTTCCAACGACGATGAATATTCACCGAATACTGATTATCTACCCACGTAGTCAGCCGAATAGTAGAATATCCGAGCAAATTGAACGCAAGAATAAAAAACAGAAACATTCCTACCGAATATAACGCATCCGATACTCTATCGGAAAGTTCCCATAGTTGGCTAGCAGGAAAAAAAGAAAAACGCCTAGCCCTGAAAACAGCGCACTATATGATATACGGTTCAATTTTATATTCATACGATTCTTTTCATACAAAGTTAGTGCTTTTTTATCGACAATCATATCCGTGGAGCGCTTTTATTAATTCGAATAATGTCCTTTGTGCAGCAGCTTTTGCCTGTACATAGTTCACCTGCGATGTCTGCCGATAGGTTTGCGCGTCAATCACTTCCACCACTGACACTTTTCCTTCATTATAACGTTCTATTGCTTTCGCTTCATTCTCTTCTGCCTTCGCCAGTGAACTTTCGCTCAAACGAACACGTTCAATAGCCTGTGACAATGCCTTACGCGCTACACTCACTTCTAATTCCACCCGGTCTACGACTTTATTTAGATTATCTTCCGCCATTCCGATACGAAAGGAAGAAACACGCTTCTCGCTTCTCCGTTTTTCCCCATTCAAAAATAGGAACGGACACTTTAGCATAAACAGCGTAGTTTGGGTCTAAATCTTTCTTGAAATTGTATCCGGGAGATGAATAGCTACCTTCTACTCCCACATAGAATTGAGGTTTGAATTGCGAATCATTCAGTTTTTTTGTGCTCTCAGCAATACGAATTTTGTCATAAGCCATTTGTATTTCCGGACGTCCCATCCCGGTAGATAACCACAGAGAATCGCTGACAACTACTATCGGTATCTGCGCATCCAACTCCGTAGGCTGTTCCAGCCGGACACCAATCATTGAGTTTAATGCCATTCTGCCTGTTTCAAAATTACTTTTTGCGCCTGAAGTAATTGATATTCCGCTTCATTTAACTTCACTTCTGCCATTAACAGGTCCTGTGGGTCAACGAGTCCTACTTCTACCCTTTCTTTTTATTGTTTTAACCAAGGCTGCTATCCAATTACGAAAGTCTTCGGCGACATCAACAATTTCCTGCCGAGCAACGGCACTCAATACTGAATATCCGTTTGGTAACAAACAGCATCATTCAGTGCTTTCGCCTGATTACCGACCAAGGCCTGCTGATGTTGCGCCATACGGATGGACTCCAGTACACGCCCTCCCGTATAAACCGGTTGTAAAATAGACAGAGAACCTCCATAGTTTAAATTCTTTCCTTCCACTGTTTTCGACAACCCTATGGAAGGAATATCCAAAGTTAGTTCCATAGGATTTCCGGTGTATTGAAAACTGGCAGCACCGGAAAGTTTCCGGTTTCAAATCTGCCCGTGCCGATTTTTCCACTTCCATACTGGCAGCGATATTCTTTTCCGCTGCTTTCAAATCGTGATTATAGTCAATGCCATAGTCCGATATTTCTCCAGCAATGTGCTTTGTTGTGCAAGAACCGGCAAAAAGACAAAAGACGAAAGTACAAAACAACAGGCTAAATATTCCTTTTCTCATCTTTATTTTCCTTTTTACTTTATAAAACATTGAATATAATGCAGGGGGGTGACAAAAAGCGTTAATCCCGTAGCAAATGTCAATCCGAAAATTATAGTAACAGCCATTCCCCGAAAGCAACATCAAACAACAATGGCACCATACCGAAAATCGTTGTTGTAGCAGCCATTAATACAGGACGGGTTCGGGAAACAGTGCCTCAACAATGGATGTATATAAATCAATTCCACTCCGATGTTGAACATTTATCTCATCAATCAGCACAATTACATTTTTTTTGATTATCATCCCAAGCAAACCTAACCAGCCGGCTATCGGAAAGAATCCAAAATCAAACCCTGTCAGCAACATACCAACAGCAATTCTATCAAAGACAAAGGCAGAATGCAAAGAATGATAACCGGCTCGCGGAAATTGCCGAACAAGGCCACCAAAATGACTATCAATGCAAGAAATGCCAACGGGAAATATTTAGCAATAGCCTGCATCGCCTCCCCTTGATCTTTATACTGGGCATCCCAAAAGAAAGTATATCCTTCAGGAAGCTGGATGTTCTCTATTTCTTTCCGTATTTCTCCATGTACCTCGGACATGGTGTAGCCCGGTTTCACCCCACATGGCAGCCATTGAAAGTTGCCGGTTATATGTCCGTACCTGAGGAAATTCCCAACTTCTTTCTATTCGTTCCGTGACCTGCGAAAGCGGAGCCGATCTTTCTCCATTCCAAATTGAGAAATCTCCCAATGCATTGACATCAGTAATATCCACATCACCTGATTTCAACAAAACGGGTACCTTTTTCATCATCCCGGTAGATACCAACAGGCAGACCGTCATTGATTGATTTCACTGATTGCATCATCGAAGCCTTGGTGATACCTAATGCACCCGCCTTCACAGGATCATAAACCGGGCGAATTACCAACGACATATTTCCCCATTCATTACGTGCATCCGCTACTTTGGGATTTCGTCGCATCACTTCAATAGCTTGTCCCACCAATGAATCCAAGTACAGCAGGGTCCGGGCCAAGAAAACGGGCTTCAATGACGGCCTCCGTCAAAGGACTCAATTCAAACTTATTCACTTTAATCAGAGGTTCGGGATATTTCAGCGAAATCGAATCTTGTAACCGGGTATGCAACTGACGGGAAAGTTCTGACGTTTTACATTTACCAATATTTGTGCATAATTGGACTGAGGTCCAAAAGATACATTAGAACAAGTAATAACGTGGCGGAGTTCTTCCTATATAAGTAGATACTATTTCCGTTTCCTCCTGCCCACGGATATATTCCGACATTTCCATTACCTGACGGTCCGTTTCTTCTATTTTTGTCCCTTCGGGTAACCATACATCCAATGTGAAGTACTGTTTATCCAACGCCGGCATAAACACCTTGGGAATAAACTTTGAAACTCAAGCCGCTAGCAACATCATCACAACCATGCATCCTATTGTTTGCATACCGATGACGAATCACCCATCTCAATGCAGAACGAAATTTATCATAATACTTGCCTGCAAAAGAGCCGCCTTAAGTTCGTTGGGTCTTGGCCGACGGACAAACTCCTGAATAAAGAAAGGAGTCTGCGTCAGCGCAAAGACCCAACTGAACATCAGCGAAACGCCGATAACTACAACTAAGGATGACAACAACTCACCGGTTATATGCGGCGAATAATATATAGGTAAAAAAGTTAAAATTGCGATAATTGTTGCCGCTAATAACGGTAATGCAGTTGAGAACAAGCCCGCAATATGGCTACCCGTTTCCGCATTCCCCGCTGCATATTGACCACTGCCGAATCGGAGACCACAATGGCATTATCTACCAACATTCCCATAGCAATAATAATTGCAGCCAGTGACATACGCTGCAAAGCTATCCCTTGAGCCAACATCACAATCAGCGTTGCAAAAATGGAAAAGACCAGACCACTACCTATCAGGATACCATTTTGAATCCGATAAAAAAACAACAGAATGGCAACTACCGTCACAACGGAAATTATCAAATTCCAGATAAAACCTTGATTTGCCACAGCCGACTCGTAACCTTGGTCGTAAATTGTCTGTAACTCAAAGCCTTCGGGCATTGTCTCCGAAAATTGCTCAATTTTACCTTTACAGCTTCCGCCATATTTACGACATTCCCAGTCGGTACGGTAGATATGGCAATACCCACCGCGGGACTCCCATTAATCCGCATTTTATTGCTCGGAGGCGTCTGATAACTTTCCTTAATCTCTGCAATATCCGCCAATCGAAAATGCTCTCCCGTACGTGATACGATAGTCAGATTCCGGATATCATCCAAAGAATAAAAATTTCCGGTAGATTCAATCCGTATTCTGTTTACACCCGCATCAATACCTCCTGCATCTACTACTCTGTTTTGGGCCTCGAAAGCACGGGAAATATCCGAAGGAGTAATACCGCTTCGCGCCATGACGGAAGGGGTGAAATAACATCAATCGTCGGAGGTTGTACACCATAAATTTCGACCTGGCTACGTCCTTTACTTTCAACAGTTCGTTTTTAATGAGTTTTGCCTGATCTTCCAGTTCCCGATACGAATATCCTTCACCAGTCAGCCCATAAAAAGACACCCAACACATCGCCAAAGTCATCGTTTACTACGGACGGACCTGCGTCAGCCGGTAGCTTAGATTGTACATCATTAACCTTCCGACGGAGTTTATCCCACAAAGTTGCTGCATTTCATCCGCACGAATTTCCTTCTTCACATAAAACCGTTATCTTGAAAGTCCTGCCCGGTTTTCTGTTTTAAGATAATACACACCTAAAGACTGTATGGATTCTTCCAGCACATCAGTCACTTGTGATTGTACCTCGGAAAGGAGAAGCACCCGGATATGGAGTTAATACCAATGCCTGTTTTATAGTGACAGGCATCTTCCGCTTTCCCATTTTGACATAGGAAAGTAGTCCTCCTCCTAAGACTAATAGTAAGCAGAATAGTCACCGACCTTTTCTGCAGAAATATTCTAAACTTCATACTTCCAAATTGCTTTGAGCAGTGACCGGCATTCCTTGTTTTTCTGAGCCATGATTTCTACAGATGTTCCTTCTGAAAAGAAACGCAATTTTTGGCAACTACCGTTTCTCAGCCTGCTGTAATCCACCTTTCACTTCACTTTCCCATTCGGAAGTAATTCACCTAAAACAATCTTTCTTTTCGAGACTTTTCCGACAGCGTATCTACCGTCAGCTCTATCTGGTGACTTCCATCCTCGTCAACGACTTTTATAAGGTGCCTATCACTGTGGCCTTTCTCGTCTCTTCCTGCTACGCCATTGCTATTACCAAAGGATTGAAACTAGACCAACGCATCTATCAGTTCTCCGTGGGAGCTGCCAATAAAAATATCCTCCTGATGATATGGATATTCATTCTCGCTGGTGCCTTTGCGCAAAGTGCCAAGCAAATGGGTGCTATTGATGCCACCGTCAATCTGACACTGCATATCCTTCCGGATAATCTCTTGCTGGCCGGCATCTTTATTGCCGCCTGTTTCATCTCTTTATCCATCGGAACCAGCGTGGGAACCATTGTCGCCCTTACTCCTGTTGCCGTAGGATTGGCAGAAAAGACGGAAATAGCACTCCCCCATTCATGGTAGCTATTGTAGTAGGCGGCTCTTTTTCGGCGATAACCTGTCTTTTATCTCCGACACTACAATCGCCTCAACAAAAACCCAGGAATGTGTGATGCGTGATAAGTTCCGGGTAAATTCCCTGATCGTCGTCCCGGCAGCTATTATCGTGCTGGGTATTTATATATTCCAGGGACTGTCCATTACTGCTCCCGCCCAAACACAAACCATCGAATGGATTAAAGTGATACCTTATATAATAGTATTAGGAACAGCCGTTGCCGGCATGAATGTGATGCTCGTATTATAATAGGTATATTGACAACCGGCATCATCGGCATCGCGACCGGCAGCTTCTTGGAATTTTCGACTGGTTTGGTGCCATGGGAGCGGGAATCACAGGAATGGGGGAACTGATCATTATCACTCTATTAGCCGGAGGGATGCTCGAAACCATCCGTTATAACGGTGGTATCGATTTCATTATCCGGAAACTAACCCGCCACGTCAACGGAAAGAGAGGAGCCGAACTAAGCATTGCCGCCTTAGTAAGCATCGCCAATTTATGTACAGCCAACAACACAATTGCCATTATCACAACCGGACCGATTGCCAAAGATATTGCCGTGAAATTCCATCTCGACCGAAGGAAAACAGCCAGTATCCTCGATACTTTCTCCTGCCTGATACAAGGGATTATTCCCATACGGAGCGCAGATGCTGATTGCAGCGGGACTTGCCAGTATCTCCCCCATCAGTATCATCGGAAATCTCTACTATCCGTTTACAATGGGAGCTTGCGCCCTGCTAGCAATTTTGTTCCGCTATCCGAAACGGTATTCATAAAAAGAACAGAAATATTTGTCAATCAAAAGAAAAGCCGTATCTTTGTGCCCGCTATTACGAGATAATAGCATAATTCAAATCAATCATTAAAAACAATTATTTAAAATGGCAACTAGAATCAGATTGCAGAGACACGGACGTAAAAGTTACGCGTTCTATTCAATTGTAATTGCAGACAGCAGAGCACCACGTGATGGTAAATTTATTGAGAAGATTGGTACTTACAACCCTAACACCAATCCTGCTACAGTAGATTTGAATTTCGACGCTGCATTGGCATGGGTACTGAAAGGTGCACAACCAAGTGACACTGTACGTAACATCCTTTCTCGTGAAGGAGTTTACATGAAGAAACATCTTCTGGGCGGTGTAGCAAAAGGAGCATTCGGAGAAGCAGAAGCAGAAGCTAAATTCGAAGCTTGGAAGAACAACAAACAGTCAGGTCTGGCTGCTTTGAAATCTAAACAAGACGAAGAAAAGAAAGCTTCGTCCCACTATCGACGGCCGCCAGGGTGGTGTCCGCGAAAGCCTTGAAGACAAAACTATGAACCTGGCAAAAGCTGTTGCCGAACTGATTTCATCTAACTTGAAAAACGGTGACGGAAGCCCCGTGGAATGTGTAATAGCAGACAGCACCATCGGTCGTGTAGCCGAAAGCGCCGCTTGTGCCGAGAAATTCGAACGCGAAGGAGTAGGTGCCACCATTACCGTAACCAGTTGCTGGTGCTATGGCTCCGAAACAATGGATATGCACCCGCACTGGCCGAAAGCAGTCTGGGGATTCAACGGCACAGAGCGTCCGGGAGCCGTTTATCTGGCTGCCGTATTAGCCGGGCACGCACAGAAAGGGCTGCCTGCATTCGGTATTTACGGACACGATGTACAAGATTTGGATGACAACACGATTCCGGCCGATGTAGCAGAAAAACTATTGCGTTTCGCCCGTGCCGCCATGGCTGTAGCCAATATGCGCGGAAAAAGCTATCTTTCTTTCGGTAGTGTCTGCATGGGTATCGCCGGCTCTATTGTCGATCCTGACTTTTTCCAGGAATATCTGGGAATACGTAATGAAAGCGTGGACGAAACTGAGATCCTGCGCCGTATGGAAGAAGGAATCTATGACCATGAAGAATATGCCAAGGCAATGGCCTGGACTGAAAAATATTGCAAGCCCAACGAAGGGGAAGACTTTAAGAACCGTCCCGAAAAGCGCAAAACCCGTGAAGAGAAGGATGCCGACTGGGAATTTATTGTAAAAATGACTATCATCATGCGTGACTTGATGGTCGGCAACCCGAAATTGCTTGAAATGGGATTCAAAGAAGAAGCTATCGGCCATAATGCCATCGCAGCCGGCTTCCAGGGGCAACGCCAATGGACTGACTGGAAACCAAACGGTGACTTCAGTGAAGCACTGCTCAACACCACTTTCGACTGGAACGGCATTCGCGAAGCATACGTTCTGGCTACCGAAAATGATGCTTGCAATGGTGTTGCCATGTTATTCGGTCACCTGCTGAGTGGCTGTGGACAGATGTTCTCCGACATCCGTACTTACTGGAGTCCCGAAGCGGTAAAACGTGTCACCGGCAAAGAACTTACCGGAATGGCTAAAAACGGTATCATCCATCTTATCAACTCTGGTGCAACCACTCTGGACGCTACCGGTGAGAGCCATAATGAAGCGGGAGAGCCCTGCATGAAGCCCAACTGGGAAATGACTGAAGCTGATGTAGAAGCTTGTCTGAAAGCTACAACCTGGTATCCGGCAGATCGCGACTATTTCCGTGGAGGCGGTTTCTCTTCCAATTTCTTGTCTAAAGGCGGTATGCCTGTCACCATGATGCGTCTTAATCTGGTAAAAGGCTTAGGTCCAGTATTGCAACTGGCAGAAGGCTGGACATCCGCCCGGCTTAACTTTGCCGTTCGTAGGGACAGGGGTCCCCCGACACATAACAAATGTCGGGATGTCCCAAATGCCCAACCTATTTTGAGTTACTTTAATAAATAATTTATCTTTGCAATGATAACTAACGAACATATCGAACAGTTCATTGAACAAGCACATCGCTACGGTGATGCAAAAACTTAATGCTTTGCAGTAGCGGTAATCCTTTCCTGGCGAATTGGTGAAGAAGCACTAATTTCCGGTACAGGGTTCCTGGGTTCCCACACTTGGCAAAGAAAAAGTCTCTATCTGCCATATTGCCAGCGGAACATTCCTGCTAATGGTGTAAAACCTTCTATGGAAAGTACATTCCATTTGGGTATTCTCCGCGAACGCCCGGACGTCAATGTCGTTCTCCATTTCCAGTCGGAATATGCCACCGCTGTCTCCTGCATGAAGAACAAGCCGGCAAATTTCAACGTAACGGCAGAAATACCTTGTCATGTAGGTTCGGAAATACCTGTGATTCCGTATTATCGTCCCGGCTCACCGGAACTGGCGAAAGCCGTGGTAGAAGCCATGCAAAAGCATAACTCGGTTTTTATTGACCAATCACGGACAAGTGGTGTGCGGAAAAGACTTCGACCAAGTATATGAACGGGCTACTTTTTTCGAAATGGCTTGCCGCATCATTGTTCAATCCGGGGTGATTATTCAGTGCTCACACCGGCAGAAATAGAAGATTTGGAAATCTATGTATTAGGAAAGAAAACCAAAAATAGTATCCGTACATACCATACCATGAAAGACAACATTAAAAACACATATTTAGCAGTAGACTTCGGAGGCGGAAGCGGTCGGGTCATCGCCGGCTCCCTTCTCCAGGGAAAGCTGGAACTGGAAGAAGTTCACCGCTTCCAACCGTCAGGTAAAATTAGGAAATCATGTCTACTGGGATTTTCCTGCCCTATTCGGAAGACATGAAAACGACTGAAGCTGGCTGCCCAAA
>VOFC01002786.1_pt1 | contig 26868 bp, 43 predicted proteins | sample 5384161 | NCBI WGS metagenome assembly VOFC01 (sample SAMN12384722, study PRJNA508395) | human gut metagenome | isolation source: healthy gut B | host: Homo sapiens | reverse complement strand
TATGGCCTGATAACAATCAGCTTCCGCCTTAAAATAATAGTTCTCCTGCAGCTGCACTGCGGTTGGATTATAGGCATCTTCTACAAGATCCTTCAGCAACGCATATCTGAGGCGATTTACATCGCTCTCACTGACTCTCCGCTCAGCCATTTCCATACCCTGGGCAGATTTCTTTGCATCCAGCCGCTCACCAATTTTTCGCAGTGTTTCGTTCAATTCGTCCTGTTTAATAGGTTTTAAAAGGTAATTTCCCACACCAAGGGAAAGCGCATTTCGTGCATACTCGAAATGTGCATATCCACTGATAATGATGATTTCCAGTTCCGGACATATCTTTTTTGCATTTTTTATCAGCTCCAGCCCGTCCATTCCCGGCATGCGAATATCCGTGATCAGAATGTCCGGTCTATATTGCTGCAGCATATCCAGTGCCTGTATGGCATTTTTCTGCCTGTGCCGCCATCTGCATTCCCAGTTTGTCCCACTCGACCAATGCCTGGACAAGCTTGCAGATCAGCTTCTCGTCATCTACGATCATTACCTTCCACATAATTTTATCCTCATTATTAGCCTTTTTTTCCATAAATATAGATTTATTTTAGCACTCGTTTAAATGCAATTCAACAGGAATATCCCATATTTCCGGATATTCCTGTTGAATTTTTATATTTATGGAAGAGAAAAGATTTTGCTTTACTGCTGTTTGGTCAGAACAGATACTCCCTGTATCGGTTACAGCACCACCGAGACTTTCACCATTGATGGCTTTTACAGCTGCTTTTACACCTTCATAACCCATAACATCGGGATTCTGAGCCATGGTACACAGCAGATATCCGTCATCGATCAGACCCAGGATAGCATCAGACTTATCAAAGCCTACACCGATTACGTTATCCCTTACCGGAAGCCTTGATGGCGTTACCGGCGCCGGTGGTGGAACCTTCGTTACATCCGAAGATACCTACAACGCCCTGGGTAATATAGTTCTCTGCAATACTTTGGGATTTTGCTGCATCGCCTTCGCGGTACTGAGTCTCCAGAAGTTCGAAATCAGTTCCTTCAAATGCAGAACGGAAACCTTCTTCTCTCATAACGCAGGAATCGGTTGCTGCATTTACATTGATGATACCAATGGAACCACTGGTGACACCTGCATCTGCCAATGCTTTCTTCATCTCTTCACCTGCTGTCTTACCTGCAGCATTGTTGTCGGTAGAGAAAGTAGCTTCTGCCGGATACGTTCGCAGGGGAATCTACGTAAATCAGCTTAACGCCTGCATCTGATGCCTCTCTCAGTGCGGAAGAAATCGCATCGGGACCGTTTGCTGCTACGATGATAGCCTGTGCACCTGCACTGACTGCGTTGTTTACACACTCGATCTGCTGAGCATCATCCTTGGTATTGGGAGCCATAAACTGAACTGTTACACCCAGCTCTGCTGCTGCCTTCTGTGCGCCCTCATTCAGAGTTACCCAGTGCTGATCCAGAGAATCCATGGTGATCAGAGCGATCAGAGTGGTTCCTGCGTCTGTTGCAGTTGAAGCCTGCTCTGTGGTGGTGGATGCTGCCGCACTGTTCTGTGCCTCACCGGTGGCTGCGGTTCCGTTGTTGCTGCTGCCACATCCGGTCAGCATTGCTGTTGTCATGCATAATGCACAAGCTACTGATAATACCTTTTTCATTTTGTAAACCCTCCTTAAAAGTGTTCATTGATTTATCTTAGCATCTTAATTGATGTCAATTCTTAGCCGGTTTCTTCTTAAATACACCATTCCTTACAACAACATCCAGAAGTACTGCAAACACTACGATGATACCGATAACCAGTCTCTGGATACCTACCTGGGCGCCAATCATATTCAGGCCATTCTCCAGTGTCTGCCATACGGAAGCACCTGCCAGAGTTCCCAACAGCAATCCGGTTCCTCCCAAAGGAGAAATATACCACCGATAACGCCTGCGGCTACCGCATACATCTCGTACATGTTACCGGCTTCCATGTTTACCCATTCCGGCCTGACCGCAGAGGATCAATCCTACCACAAAAGAACAGAATGCACTGACCAGATAGGTCTTGGTGGTGGTCTTTACTACGCTGACGCCGGACAGCTTTGCTGCATCCACATTGGAACCGATGGCATAAATATGTCTGCCGGTACGTGTTTTGGACAGCAGAAAGAAGAATACGATAAAGATAATAATTGCAATCCAGAAAGTATTGTAAACGCCCAATGTTTTACCATAGTAGAAAACATTCTGGAAAGTCTCTCCGGCATCTTTGCCGACACCGGATGCGATGGCATCCGTATTACGGTTGCCGTTTACCATGTAAGCAACACCTCTTGCTACAAACATGGTTCCCAGAGTAGCAATGAAGGGAGGCAGTTTCCACTTACCTACCAGAATACCATTCAGTACCCCGATGATCATGCAACATACAAAAGTAATCAGGATAGCTACTACAGGGGTTCACACCCATGGTCATCAGTGTTGCTGCGATCATGGCACTCATACCTACCACAGATCCAATGGACAGATCGATATTACCGGTGATCAGCACATAACTCTGACCAATACCAATGATCAGATACTTTGACATGGATCGTAACAGGTTCATTACATTCTGACCGGAAAATACGGCCGGATTTATAATACCAAAAGCGATATAGATGATGATCAGACCGGCAAAAAGCGGTAAGGGCTCCTCCCATTCCTCTGATCGCAAAAATTCTTTCAACGGACTTTGCTTTTTCATAATGATATTTTCACCTTTCTTATGGTTATAATTTAAGCGTTAGCTGCGATCTTCTTCTCGAACTGGGTTGCCAGGGTCAGGATCTCATTCTGCGTTGTGTTTCTGGCATCCAATTCCCCAGTAATCCTTCCATCACACATTACAATGATACGATCGGCTATTCCCATGACTTCCGGCATCTCCGAAGATACGAACATTACGGCAATTCCCTGTTTTTTCAGTTCGTTCATGAGGTTATAGATTTCAACCTTTGCTGCCACGTCGATTCCTCTGGTGGGTTCATCGAAGATAACGACTTTTAATTCCGTGCCAGCCATTTTCCTACGACTACCTTTTGCTGATTACCACCAGATAAGTTACCGGCATTGATGTCCACGTTCGGTGTTTTGATCTTCAGGTTTTCTACTGCCTCGTCACACATCTGATCTTCCTTCTTGCTGCTGACTACTCCCAGTTTGTTGCAGAGAATATCCAGATTAGGTAATGCAATATTGTGCCGGATGCTCAATTTGGTACACAATCCATCCTTTTCCGGTCTTCCGGTGCCAGTACGATTCCTGCGCGGATTGCATCATTGGGATTTGTAATTTTAATGTTTTCCCTTCCAGAATGATCTCTCCGCTGTCCTTTGGATCCACTCTCGAAGATTGCTCTTGTCGTTTCTGTTCTTCCAGCACCCATCAGTCCGGCAAAGCCCACGATCTCGCCTTCATACAATGCGAAATTGATATCCCGCACCATGCGACCTGCGTTTAATCCCTTGACTTCCAGAATCTTTTCCCCTTTTTTTACACGACTCTCTCGGGAACTGTTCCTTGATCTCTCGTCCTACCATATTGGCTATAATCTGGTCCATCGTGGTATCTTTGAAATTCATGGAAGTAATATACTGTCCGTCTCTCATGATGGTCACACGGTCTACAATCTGCTGAAGCTCTTCCAGTCTGTGGGATATGTATACAATACCGCATCCCTTGGATCGCAGATCCTTAATAATGCGGAACAGATCATCTATTTCCTTTGCTGTCAGTGCGGATGTGGGTTCATCCATGATCAGGATTCTCGCATTGACCGACAATGCTTTGGCAATTTCGACCATCTGCTGTTTGGATACCGGCAGTTCTCCCACGACCTGCTTCGGGTCAATATCGATTTTCAGATCATTTAATATCCGGGAGGCTTCCGCTTCCATATCACCGTTTGCCAATACAATACCTTTTGTCTTCTCCCTGCCTAAGAACATGTTCTCTGCTACGGACAGGTGCTTACACATATTCAGTTCCTGATGGATAATAGCAACTCCGGCTTCCTGTGCCTGTTTCGGTGTCAGATCCCCATACTCCTTGCCAAAGATTTCCAGGCTTCCACTGTCTCTGGTATACACACCGCTCAGAATCTTCATCAGCGTACTCTTGCCGGCGCCATTCTCTCCCCAACAGGGCCATGACTTCTCCGGATCGCAATTCAAACTGTACATGATCCAGTGCTTTTACTCCCGGGAAGCTTTTGCATATATCCTTCATGGATACTATGACTTCTTTTTCACTCATACCTTCTCTTCGTCCTTCCCTTCCATTAATAAATAGGCTAATTTTTAGCTGTTTTTGCGTTCCCCTTAACTTTATGTTAACAGTATAAAAAGCCCCCTTCAAAGATAAGGGGACTATCTTTCTTATTGAAGGGGGTTTTTATGCACTATGAATATGAAATTCTAAATTACACCTTTGTACCTATACAAGTTTACGATTCTGTTTTTGTTTCTCTTCTTTTTATATCGGCAGTTTGTATACCAGTTTTTCTTTCCAGCTCTTCCATCATGACATTGCTGTTACGAAAGACACATAAAATCACTCCCACCATCAGGGAATTGGCCAGACAGTTCCCCAGCCCATAAGCCAGAAATGGAATGGATATGGTGTAGTAAATGCCAAATCCAAAATTCACCAGAACCGCATTGACGATCCGAAGCATGATGCTCAGACTGCACACACTGCCCAACAGCAATGCCGCACGATTACTCTGACGCAGAGCGACACGGAGTGCATAAAGCGCAAAAGCAAACAGTGCCACGATCACCAATACTCCCACAATGATACCAAACCACAGGAAAATGCTGTGAATAATGTAGGTTGTACAGCTCTCCTGTGACAGGGACCATGTCCCGTTATTTTGATCTGAGGTAAAAAGTAATGCCTCACTGATCTTTCCCCCACCCAACAATGAAAAGCCATGCTGTTCCTGCTGAATATTGCTGGCAATATAACCGGTCTCCCCCTTTTCCCATCCGGTAAACCATCCGCCGCCAAATAGAGTAATCTTTTTTTCCCGGCAGAATGCCCCGTTTGATGGCAAGGAACAAAATTACGATAGATAACAAGAAAGCTTCCATCATACCGGCAGAGCAGGTAATATCCTGCGATAACAGCAGCACCGCTGCCAGATACACCGCATCCAGAATCAGGATTACCTTCCAGCTTAAGGTTCGCATGCGATACAAAAGCAAGGCATACAGAACCGGAAGAAACATCCACAGCAGATAGACAGCTTCGTATCTGTCATCCGATAACTGCCACTCCACATATGTGTCCCCAGCATACTGCCTGCCAGCCCTGCAGCTATAAAAAGCGCCGTCAGCCCATAGCTGAAACGTACCAGTTTCATATAGTTTCCATAGAGAAGTCCGAGAATCAGCAACAGTCCGATTCCGTTATACAGGATCGTATTACGCAGATAATTTTCCGCTCCCACCGTCTCCATATGGGAAAACAAGATTCCCTGCATGACAATTCCCACCAGTGTCAGTATCACCGTGATGCCAAACAACACTGTCGGAAACTTCGGCCTGTGGATCCGGTTCAATTCCCTGCCGGTCTGCAGCGGATCCCCCATCTGGCGTACCGCTTCCTGTGCGGCTGCCAGGGGTGTCATTCCCTCCCGGTGGTAGTCCTCCGTCTGTTCCTCAATGTGATTGCCAATCTCCCTGCGGATTGCGCATCTGGCATGGGGATTCTCGATCTGTTCTCCTATGGCATCCAGATAATCCCGGATGCTTCCGGCATTCCGCCAATCCGTATTCTCTTCCGCCGCCGGTTGTTCTGCCTCCTCATGCGCTGCCAGCACTACCCTTTTTTCTTCCTTTCCCATAATCAGCACCCTCTCTGAAGACTCAACACTCCGGAAACTGCAGTCTGGTATTCCTGCCATTCCTTCTTCTTTTCTTCCGCATGCTTTTTTCCTGCAGGAGTCAGCTGGTAGTATTTTCTCGTCTTGCCGGAAGTATTGTCCTCGTAAGACACCACATCTCCACGGCTCTCCAGCGAGTGCAGCAGAGGATACAGTGTCCCGGCCTTTAGTTCGAAGACATTGTTAGATCTCTCTCGCAGTGCCTCAATCATCTCATAGCCATACATGTCCTTGGTCTCCAATAGACGCAGGATCATCATTGTGCTTTCTTTCGCACGGTATCGTATGCTATACTGTTCCCAGATATTTTCTTGATCATTTCTACAAAACCCAACATTATATAAAATAAAGGAGGTATACAATGAAAAAAATATGGATCGTCGGTTCCCTCGGTCACATGGGGCAGGCGTTGATCAGGTTGTTAGACATGATGGAATATGAATTATACGAGACCGACAAGGATGAGCTGGATATCACGGATGAACATGCAGTTTCCCTGTTCATGCACCGGAATCGTCCTGATGTCGTCATCAACTGTGCAGGATATCATCCTTCCGCCGGTGCAGCGCAGTCGGAGACAGATATGGCTTACAAGGTCAATGCCGTAGGTGCGAGAAATCTGGCGCAGTCTGCGGAGAGCATTCAGGCAAAACTCATCCAGATCTCTACGGATGATGTATTTTCCAGCGCATCCGACACACCCTATAATGAGTTCGATGATGTAAATCCCGTAGGACTGTTTGCAAAATCCAAATACGCCGGAGAGAAATTCGTCATCCAGCTGATGACCCGCTATGTCATTATCCGCAGTTCCTGGATCTACGGCATCGGCAAAGACTTTTTGAATGAAGTACTCGAAGCTGCCGCGGACCCTCAGGTATCCACTATGGAACTGCTAAACAACGACCGTGCGGTACCTACCTCCGCTGCAGAGCTTGCACGGGTGGTAAAATTTTTCATCGACAACGACCATTACGGTATCTATCACGCCGTATGCAGCGGCGGTTCCTGCACACGCCTGGAATTCGCGAAAGAGATCCTGCGTCTTGCCGGAAAAGAGGACCGGCTTACCGTCACAGTAAAAGACGGCACCCCGGAGAAATATTCCGTACTGGACAATATGATGCTGCGTCTTACCGGCATCGAAGAACCCAGTGGCTGGAGAGAGACACTGGCTTCCTACATGAAAGAAACCGGAGGACTGGAATAGTGGAAAAACACAAAAAAGAAAAGAAAAAACTCGGTCTGTCCACCAAAATCTTTATCGCCCTTTTAACCGGTGCGGTATGTGGTGTGCTGATTCATTATTATATGCCGGAAGGGTACTTCAGAGATACGATTCTGATCAACGGTATTCTCTATGTACTGGGCAACGGTTTTATCCGCCTGATGCAGATGCTGGTGGTCCCTCTGGTATTCTGCTCCCTGGTCTGCGGTGCCATGGCCATCGGTGACACGAAAACGTTGGGAACTGTGGGTGTGAAAACGATCCTGTTCTATTTGTGCACCACTGCCTTTGGCGATCTGCGTGGCACTGGGCATTGCCAGTCTGATCAATCCCGGCGTTGGTTTAAATATTGCGTTGCCGGAGGATGCCACCGAAGTCGCGACCACCCAGGTAGATTTTGCGGAGACGTTGTTGAATATTATTCCGAAAAATATTTTTACCTCTCTGTCCGCCGGAGATATGCTGCCGATCATCTTCTTTGCTTTATTTGTTGGCATTCTTCTGGCTGCCATGGGCAACCGGGTCTCCACTGTGGCGAACTTTTTCAGTCAGTTCAATGACATTATGATGGAAATGACGATTGCAGTCATGAAAGCAGCCCCTGTCGGTGTCTTCTGCCTGATCGCGAAGACCTTCGCAGGTATCGGCTTCGACGCTTTTGTGCCTATGCTGAAATATATGGGAAGTGTCATTCTGGCGCTGGCAGTACAGTGTTTCGTGGTATATCAGGTCATGCTGTTTGTGTTCACCCGGTTGAATCCTTTTAAGTTCATTAAAAAGTTCTTCCCGGTTATGACCTTTGCCTTCTCCACTTCCACCAGTAATGCGACGATCCCTCTGTCTATCGACACCCTGTATAAAAAAAATCGGTGTCTCCAAACAGATTTCGTCCTTTACGATTCCTCTGGGTGCCACCATTAACATGGACGGTACTTCCATCATGCAGGGCGTAGCAGTTGTTTTTCATAGCACAGGCTTACGGTATTCCTCTGACCCCGGCTGCCATTGCTACTGTCATTGCCACCGCGACGATCGCTTCCATCGGTACTGCCGGTGTCCCCAGTGTCGGTCTGGTCACCCTGTCCATGGTACTGACCTCTGTAGGACTGCCTACCGAGGGCATTGCACTGATCATGGGTATCGACCGTATCCTGGATATGCTGCGTACCGCTGTCAATATCACCGGTGATGCCGTATGTACCACTATCGTGGCTAAGCAGCAGGGTGCCTTTAACGAGAATACTTTCCGGGCAGATAACTGATCACCTGTTTACAGCTTTCCAGATGGCTGTCACCGTATAAAAAAAAGAGTGAAACATTCTGTCTTGTGCTCAAGTGCACCGTCAGAAGTTTCACTTTTTTATAGCTCGCAGCTATTCTATTTCAGTTTATTGAGTTTTGCCCGGTTGGCAATAACGATCAGCCGCATATCCTGTGTCAGAGGTTCTTCCGGATCGATATTGGTATTTACATTTTTTCCTTCGATGATCGCCACCACGTTAATGGAATATTTTTTCCGCAGATTCAGCTCGATCAGGTTCTTCCCGATCCACTGCTGTTTGACTTCCATTTCCACCATAGACACATCCTGGGACAATTCGATAATGTCCATGAAACCGGAGCTTAACAGATTTTTGGCCAGGTGGATCCCTGACTCACTCTCGGGGAATACTACACGGTCTGCTCCTACTTTCGTAAGGATCTTGCAGTTTATCTCAGTGGCGCATTTGGCGATAACGGTCTTTACGCCCAGTTCTTTACACAGCATGGTTGCCATAACACTGGCTTCCAGATGATTTGCCATGGTCACAATGACCACATCAATATTCGCAATACCGATCTGTCTCAACGCTTCCGGATCTGTAACATCTGCACATTTACAGTATGGAATCTCTGAGATTACCGCATTGACAACTGCCTCTCTATTGTCTACCGCCACCACCTCTGCGCCGTTCTCTGCCAACTCCTTCGCCACACTTCTTCCATATCTTCCAAGTCCAAATACTGCATAGGTCTGATTGATTCCCATAGTCTCTTCCTTCCTGTTGCTTCGATCTGCTTTATCCGACGCTGATCTCTTCTGTCGGGTTCTTCACAATATTTTTGTTCTTTTTCTGCGTGCTGAATGCCACTACCAGAGATATGGGGCCGACTCTTCCCAGATACATGGTCACGATAATAATCAGTTTTCCCCAAAGATTCAGCATGGAAGTCAGGTTCCTGCTTAATCCCACAGTAGCTGTGGCACTCACTGTTTCATACACAATATCTATCACATCCGCATCTGTCACTGCAGATAAAAAAATCGCGGACAACGATGCAATGATAAAAAACATACCTACAACTGCTACCGATTTATTCACCGCCTGCTTCGGAATATTTCTCCCAAACAGCTCTGCATCCTCCTTACTACCTATGGTGGCAAACATAGATACCAGCAGCACTGCGATCGTAACTGTCTTCATTCCTCCTGCGGTTCCCACCGGAGAGCCGCCGATCAGCATCAAAAGCACCGAAATGATCGCAGAGGTATTGGTCAGATCCTCTTGTGGAATCGTGGCAAAACCTGCGGTTCGCGTAGTTACTGCCTGGAACAGGGATGCCCAGATCCGCTGCGGCACCGTGTAATCCTGCATCGTCAGGGGATTATCGTATTCAAAAATATAAAATGCCGCCGCTCCCACTACAATAAGTATTCCTGTCACCGTGAGTGCTATTTTACTGTGCAGTGTCAGCAGTCTGAAACATTTCAGCTTCTGACTCCGGATATTTTTCAAAACCCGCAGTACATCCCACCAGACGATATAGCCCAAGCCTCCCAATATGATCAGCAACATCGTGACCAGATTGACCATTGGCTGAAATACATAGCCGCACAGACTGTCTTCCGCCATAATATCCATTCCTGCGTTGCAGAAGGCAGATACGGCATTAAAAATCGAAATCCATATGCCTCTGAGTCCGTATTCCGGCACAAATACTGTCATGTACAAAAAGAGCTCCGCATCCCTCCACCACCAGAGTACCTATGAGAACCTTGCGGAGGAATTTCACGATTCCGGAGATATTATTCAGATTAAATACATCCTGCAGCATCCACCGGTTACCCAGTCCCAGTCGTCTGTGCAGTCCCATCATCACACCGTACATGACCGTAATGACTCCCAGACCTCCCAACTGGATCAGAAACAGGATCACGATCTGTCCCCAGACGCTCCAGGTGGAATATGTGGGAACCGTCACCAGACCGGTCACACATATGGATGTGGTAGCCGTAAATAAAGCATCTATATAAGGAACCGCTTCTCCGGTAGCTGAACTGATGGGTAATGCCAGCAGGAAGCTACCCCACTAATATGGCACACAGAAAGCTAAGCATGATCTTCTGTGTCGTAGACAACTGTATTATTTTTTACTGTTCATAACACACTCCATTCCGCCGATACTTTATCTCATCAGTGGAATCGCTAATCAAATTTCACGGGTGCAATCCGCAATGTTATGATTATAACACACTTTTAGATAAAAAACTCCTATTGGAGACAGTTTGTTGCTGTATCCATCATAGGAGTTCTCTCCTGATCTTATTTTTCTTCCCTTTTATACTTTAAATCGGTAGCCCACACCCCAGATGGTCTCGATATACTGAGGTTTTGCAGTATCTTTTTCAATTTTCTCACGGATCTTCTTGATATGCACGGTAACGGTGGCAATATCACCGATAGAATCCATATCCCAGATCTCACGGAACAATTCTTCTTTGGTAAATACATGGTTCGGATGCTCCGCCAGGAACGTCAGCAGATCGAATTCCTTGGTCGTAAACGTCTTCTCCACACCGTCCACATAGACACGTCTGGCAGTCTTATCAATACGGATACCACGGATCTCCACGATATCATTCTGCTGCTTCTGGTTGGTTCCCACCAGTCTCTCATAACGGGCCATGTGCGCCTTCACGCGGGCTACCAGTTCACTGGGGCTGAAAGGTTTGGTCATATAGTCATCTGCACCCAACCCTAAGCCGCGGATCTTATCAATGTCGTCCTTCTTCGCTGATACCATAAGAATGGGAATATTTTTCTCCTCCCGGATCTTCTTACATACTTCGAAGCCGTCCATGCCGGGCAGCATCAGGTCCAGAATGATCAGATCATAATCGCCTGCCAGTGCGGTCTTCAGTCCCTCATCGCCGGTATTGCAGATATCGACCTTGAAATCACTGAGCTCCAGATAATCCTTCTCAAGATCTGCAATTGCTACTTCATCTTCAATAATTAAAATCTTACTCATTATTTATCCTCCATTTACAGAATGTCCTTGCATCATCGGTTATCATGCCATTTCTGTTTCATTCCCTATTATTCATTATTGGTTCCACCCGGCTGCAGCTCAATGTATTTTCTCAGGACAAAATGCATACAGGTGCCTTCACCCTCTTTAGCTGTTGCCCATACATAGCCGCCGTGATCCTCAACAATTTTTTTGTTAACAATGGATAATCCGATGCCGCTGCCGCCCTGGGCGGAATTGCGGGAAGCATCCGTGCGGTAGAACCTCTCAAAGATCTTCTGCAGATCCTTCTGTGCGATTCCCTTGCCGTTGTCCTCGATCTCTACCCGGATAGAATCCACTTCGTCAAGAATACGGATATCAATATGCCCGTCAGGCTTATCCATATATTTTACGCTATTACTAATGATATTATTGATGACCTTCTTCATCTGCTCCGGATCTGCGATGACAACTGTGTCAGGAGATACCAGATTCGAATAATTCAGCTTGATACCCCTCTGCTCCAGATCCAGTCCGACTTCTTCCACACAGTCACCGAAATAATCCGCCACGTTGATCCGGTGGAAATTGTACGGGATCCGGTTATTATCAATTCCGGAATAAGTGGTCAGCTCGTTGATCAGACGATCCATATCAATGGCTTTATTGTAGATGGTCTTGATGTATTTGTCCATCTTCTCCGGCGTGTCTGCCACGCCGTCCATGATTCCTTCCACATAACCCTTAATGGCTGTGATAGGGGTCTTCAGATCATGGGAAATATTGCTGACCAGCTCTTTGTTCTGCTTCTCATGCTGGGTGTTCTCTTCCGTGGATTCCTTCAGCCGCAGACGCATATCCTCATAATTGCGGTAGAGATCACCGATCTCACCCCTTGGCATCTGTCTCCAGAACATAATCAAAGTTGCCTTCCTTGATCTTGCGCATTGCCACGTTCAGCTCATTGATAGGTTCAAATACGCCCTTGTGGATCCACTGGGTCAGCATCAGGCTGGTGAAGATCAGGATCACGATGATAGCCACGAACATATCAATCAGCAGATGTCTCGAGATCAGCGAATTGACCTTCGTTACAATGAAGACGCTGCCCGGTGTTCCATCCCGGAAGTGAAATCAATCTGTTTTACATACTTCTCCAGTTCATTATAGAAATATCCGCTGTCATCCGACAGATTCTCTTCTCCGTAGGCAGGCAGTTTTTCAAAAATCTTCTGTGCGGCATCTTCATTGCCCGCATAGTATAGTCCGTCACCCTTTCTCACTATAATATAAGTAGACTTCCGCGATACCTCCTCATTGATATGATCCAGATATTCTTTATCTTCCAGCCTGCTGCTGTCTTCCTTCACCTGGTCCAGCAGCACATAATACGCCTGATCCGTGGTGTTGGTGAATTCCCTGAAATTCTCCGACATCATGGAATAATCAATATCCGTCAAACTGAAACCCTGAGAGTAATTCATCAGGTAAATGGCAATCATCACAAAAGCCATGATCGTCAGCAACAGCGGAAGTAATATAATACTTATAAATGTTACACGAAGTCTGGTTTTAAATTTCATATTACTCTTGCCTTTCAGCAACCTGCACGTGAATAATTTATATTTTATACTTTACTTGCGCTCATTATAGCATGATTCCTACCTTCTGTGTATAAAGGAAGCAGGAATATCATTAAAAAAATAAACAAAATTTTTTCATTTTTCTGTTGACATTATTCTCACATCATGTATAATAAGCTCATAAGAAACAGTAATCATTACTATTATTGAGAAAGGGGCTTATCATGGCACTGAAACGAAGCAGACAACGGGAAATGATCAAATCCTTTCTCATGGGACGCAAGGATCACCCTACCGCTGATGTGATCTATTCTAATCTGAAGCAGCAGGATCCGAACTTAAGTCTCGGTACCGTCTACCGTAATCTGACTCTGTTGTCGGACATGGGAGAGATTTTACGACTTCGGGTCGGTGACGGTGTTGACCATTTTGATGCTGATACTTCCGAACATTATCATTTTGTGTGTACGGAATGCGGAAGCGTTATTGATCTGGACATGGATAGTATTGATTCCATCATGGAGGCCGCCGGAGAGAGATTTGACGGCCGGATCCGGGGACATGTCACTTATTTCTACGGCACTTGTCCCGCCTGTACCAGGGTTGCTACGGAGTCCTAGTTTTCTGAATGAAAACTGGCTTCGTTCCATAATATATTTGTGCTTATAAAGCACACGCAAAAAGAGAAAACTGAAAACAAAACATTTCATTAGAGAAAAGGAGAAAAAATTATGGCAAAGTATGTATGTCAGGTATGTGGTTATGTTTATGAAGGTGATGCGGCTCCCGCAGAGTGCCCCATCTGTCACGCTCCCGCTTCCAAGTTCACCAAGCAGGAGGAGGAAGGCAAGACCTGGGCTGCTGAGCATGTAGTAGGTGTAGCGAAGGGTGCTCCCCGAGGATATCATTGCTGATCTGCGTGCGAACTTCCAGGGTGAATGCTCTGAGGTTGGTATGTATCTGGCAATGGCAAGAGTAGCTCACAGAGAAGGTTATCCCGAGATCGGTCTGTACTGGGAAAGGCTGCTTACGAAGAAGCTGAGCACGCTGCAAAATTCGCTGAGCTGTTAGGTGAAGTCGTAACCGATTCCACCAAGAAGAATCTGGAAATGAGAGTAGAAGCTGAGAACGGCGCAACCGCAGGTAAGTTTGATCTGGCTAAGAGAGCAAAGGCTCTGAACCTGGATGCTATCCATGACACCGTACACGAGATGGCTCGTGATGAGGCAAGACATGGCAAGGCATTTGAGGGTCTGTTAAAGAGATACTTTGGCTAAGCTACAAGCCATGCAAGGATAAAATAAAAAGTCACTGGGAGGACATTTATGTACTTCCAGTGACTTTTTATTTTAGATTTATTGAGCAAATTGACTGCGAATGGGTTGCATGGCGCCAGCCTTAGGAGCGCGACAGCCCTTATACGGTTCCGGAGATCACCAGCGTGCTGACGCCGGGATTGATCCCCCACGCTCCTGTAACGGGATCCTGGGTGTAAGTCGCTGCTGGTACCGTAATACCTCCTGCAGTTCCGGTAAATAATCCGGTAGTCGTATCATACGTATAGTTTGTTCCCTCTGCCCATGCAGTTCCATTAAAATTCACAGTCAGATTCTCCAATACGGGATTAAAGGTATCTGTGATCACGACACCGGTAGCTGCATCCGCTGCCGTATTCCCCAGATTCTGTATCAGGAACGTATATGTCAATGTTCCATTCTCTGTCACAGGTACGGGGCTGACGGACTTTGTGATCGTAAGAAGCGGTCCGCTTACCGCATTTACTGTCTCGTTCACAGTAACAGGAGTGACCCCTGCCCCGGCAATCGTCGCCGTATTCGTAATGGAAGCCTCTGCTGCCAGCGGCGCATAAGAGTTCACCTCAGCCTCATAGGTAAGTGTCACATTACCTCCCGCAGGCACAGTAATTCCTGTAATTGTCAGAGGAGGGCCTGCCGTTACAGCCGGTGTTGCCTGTAAAATTCCGTTTGCATAGTATTTTACGGTCCCCGGAATATACGTCAGAGGTGTCAGTTCTCTGGTATTAAACAAATACTCTCCCAGATTATCTGTTACTGTAATTCCGTTAAATGCAGTAGTTCCTGCGTTCACAATGCTGATCACATACGTCACATTTTCATTCTGCCCGTAGGTATCCCGCACTGCTGTCTTGGTTGCTGACAATACCTCCGTGATCTCACCCACTGCTATATTGGAATTTGTAATCTCATTTCCATAGCGAAGCTGTGCCTGGTTCGTAAATCTAGCCATATATTTTTGTATCCTTTCATTGTATTTGGATTTACTATAATATATGACTGTTTTTAAGAAAGTTGACGGATTCTGTCACTGCATTTCTTGACTTTCCTCTTCCACCTCCGTATGATGGAATCACAAGCATTCACTGGCGCTGCCCCCAAAAACATTGAGGATTCAACATGAAGAAAAAAGTATTTAACATCATCCAGATCGGCGACAAAAGTAACCGTCTGAGCCGGCTCTTTGATATTTTTATTGCTATCGTTATCTGTGCAAATATTCTGGTGACTTTTCTGCAAACCTTTGATGAGCTTGCTATTTTATTTCCGGTATTTCACTTGATCGAGGTTATCACTATTCTGATCTTCTGTGTGGAATACATTCTGCGGATCTGGACTGCGGACTATCTATATCCTGATAAAAACGAGTTCCGCTCCCGGCTGCGGTTTCTGATCTCCTTCGACGGCATTATCGACCTGCTGACAATTTTACCCTTTTTCTTCCTGTCCGGCATGGTCATCTTCCGGATGTTGCGGGTGGCGAGGATCTTCCATTTGTTCCGCCTGAATGCCCGATATGATTCTTTCAATGTCATCACTACGGTATTGTATGAAAAACGCAATCAGATCATTTCCTCCGTATTTATCGTCCTGATCCTGATGCTCGCCAGCAGTCTGTGCATGTACAGCGTGGAGCATGATTCCCAGCCGGAAGTATTCCGCAATGCTTTCAGCGGCATCTGGTGGAGCATGTCAACGCTGCTCACCGTAGGCTACGGTGACATCTATCCCATCACCACGCTTGGGCGGATCATGGCGATCTGTATTGCCTATCTCGGTGTCGGTGCCGTGGCTATCCCCACCGGTATCATCAGTGCCGGCTTCGTGGAACAGTACCAGCGCAAAAGCAGTCTCTCTAATATTAAAGAAGCAGATATTCATGAGATCGCCGAGATCTTTGTAGATAAACGCTTCGCCGGCAAATCCGTGGAAGAAATGGAAGAGGCAGAACAGGTCACGATCTTCCCTCATTCTGCGGGAGGATCTGTCGATTCTGCCTCAAAAAGATACGGTATTAAAGTTAAATGACATCATTGTCATTCGCGGGGAGAATTCCTAATTTGTCTCCGTCGCAGTTTCCGTTGTCTCCTCCGTCGCAGCTTTCCGTGGTTATCGTAGTATCTGTAGTTTCGGTGCTTTCTGTCTCTTCCGCGGTCTCCTCCTCCACCAGATCCTCCAGTGTATAATTGAATCCGGTCACCACGTTGGTGGCCACGACATACACTTTCATTTCAGAGGGAAATGCAATGTAGTACTGGCTGGTCATGGAATTCAGATTACCGACATTAATGATCACGCTGCGATCTGCAGTCTCGTACTGAATGGTACGCTCCGGATCCGCCAGTCCGTACTGTGACATATCCGTCACATTTTCAATCACCTGATCTGCCTTTAACGGTGCCACCTTCAGGATCATAGCCTTGATACGCTCCTGATTCAGATTAAGGGAATGATCGTCCGTATAGTACCATGTTTCATCCTTTTTTTCAAAGGCATAGGTCTCTCCCTCATATACATAGCGGAAGCTGGTAATATCATCGGAGTTCACATCCAACACCGTCTCCTGTGTATCCTCGGTGGTGGATGTCGCAGACGATGCATTTTATTATACTGGCGGATGCCCAGGAATGCTGCCGCCAGCACCACCAGTGCCAGCAGCATTCCGATCATCTGTCTTTGTTTCTTTTTCATATCTATATCTCACGCCTTTCGGTACCTGCAAACTTTTGAGCCGCAGGCACAAATTTGCGTGTGAAAAATTTATTTTCTCTTATCTCTTCCTCCTGCGGAACCAGATCACGAATCCAGCGATCACACAGCCGACAGGCAGTACCACAGTAACCAGCAGCCCCAGCAGCAGAATCTGTGCGGAATCCACTACCAGATTAGATATCTCATAGCTTTTTACCGGAATAGATACCGAGGTCTCATGATCTGCCATTCCACTGAATGTATTGGTGAACAAAGTCAGGTTCGCACCGCTGACGACAGAATTTGCATCATCCGTGAACAGCTGCTCGCAACCGTACACGACCAGTGTCGCATCCCCATTATCCAAAGTCTTTACTGCCTCAACACCTAATGCGAAGGGACCATTCACATCATTTTCACCCTGTGAAAAATCCTGTGTATTGTTGACATCCTGTTTTGCAAAAGAGCTGTCGGAGGTACTTAAGAATACATCATAGGTAATATCGCCGGTAACTGTCTCGTCGGTACTTACTTCCTCCGGAACGATGATGCCCTGAGAATACGGCAGGAACAGATATTTTCCGTAGTGCCTGAGGTATAGCTGTCAGAGCTCTGTGTCGGCAGGATATAATAAGGGCTTCTGTAATAGCCGTTGGAATCGTTCTCCACTACCAGTCCTTTGGCAATGCTCAGATTCATGTAGCTTAAGATAGCATCTATATTGGGTGTCTCCTCATCGGTATAACCGGTTACCAGGATAACTTTTCCACCGTTGTTCAGATAGTCGATCACCTTATCCTTATCATCGGATGAAAAATCGCTGGTGGCACCGTTAATGAACAGACAGGCCGCATCGTCAGGGATAGCATCCAGATCCATCAGATTTACGGTCTCATAATCCACATTTTCTTTGTTCAGTGCGGATGTAAAAGTGTTACTTAAACTCAGTTCATTATGTCCTGTTGTCATATATACCTTGGGCATATCATCATTTAACACATAATCCAGTGCACTGGTGATCTGTCCTTCGCCATCATAACCGGTAGTCGTGGTGTTATAACTGTAGGTCGAATAGTCAAAATCATAGGAAGACTCATAGACATCGTTGTAATCAATGACCTTGCTGCGCTTGTCACTGACCACGATCAGGCTGTTCGTGCTGATGTTGCCGGTGGTGTACTGGGTATAGAACATCGGGTTAACGGTGGGATCCACATATTCCACGGTGATATGATCCGACAGATCATCGTATCTCTGCAAAGTCTGCCCCAGTGTGGTATCCTGATTGTCCTGATTTACCAACACATAGATTGTCACATCATCCTGCATATTTTTCACATAGTCGACGGTCTGATCTGTCAGGGAATACAGCTTCTGGCTGGTCATGTCGATTGCTGTCCAGCTGGAAGGCATCTCGCCCATGATAATATTAACCACTACTACCAGCGCTACCGCTACAGCGATCATACCGGTACTGTAAGCACTGAAGCTTAAGTTCTTCACGGACATACTGTAACGGCGTTTCTGAATGGACTGTACCGTCAGGAACAGAACCAAAGCCGTAACGGATACATAATATACGATAGAAGATACATCCAGCGTGCCATTTAGCAGGTTGGAAAATCGGTGTGTAAAGGTCAAAGCAACGCAGCAGCTTCGTCAGCAGATTGCCGGTGCTGGAAATAATGGAGCAGATGGAATCCATCATATATCCCAGGAACAATACTAAAAAAGTAAGTACTGCTGCGATGACCTGGCTCTCTGTCACGGAAGACAGGAACAGACCGATGGCAATGGCGGTCATCCCGAAGAGGAAATATGCCAGGATCGACAGATAGGCCTCTCCCATGGGAACACTGCCGTACTGCGCCATGATCAGCGGGTAAAAGCAGATGATCGCTACGGGAATGGCAAATATAGTTAACAGCGCCAGGAATTTTCCCATAACGATGCCGCCTACGGACACCGGTGCCGTCAGGATCAGCTGATCCGTCTTGCTCCGCTTTTCCTCCGCCAGAATACGCATAGTCAGGATCGGCACGGTCAGCATGAATAAAAAGGTAACGCTGGATACCACATACGCAAAATAAGGATATCCATTCATCAGGTTATAAACGCTAAAATACAGTCCCAGGAAAAACAGGGTGACTGCAATAAATAAAAATCCGATAAAGGAACGGAAATAGGATTTCAATTCTCTTATAAATGGCTAGCATATGATTCCGCCTCCTTTGTAGTTACAGTTTCTTTTTTCTCTTCTCCGGGCTGTGCTTCCTCTTCCGAAGCTTCTGTCTGCTGTGCGGCAGCATCTGACATTTCCGGCCTTTTTCTTTTTGAGAATAGTTTGTGCTTCTCCGGCTGTGTGGGTGCCACATCCTCGGTCAGTTCCAGGAAGATGTCTTCCAGAGACTTCTCCGCATGGGTCATCTCTAAAATAGGCAGCTTTGCATCTGCCAGTGCATAAAATACCTGCTCTCTGATATCTGCATTCTCTTTGGAGATCACTTTCAGCTTTGCAATATTTTGGGATGCCTCCGTGTTCTCTTCGATCCGGTCGATCTGTGAGATCTCCTGCAATGCACTCTTCACCGCAGCGATGCTTCCCTTTACTTCCAGGTCCAGTTCCATGGAACCGCTCATAAGCTTCTGCAGATTCTCCGGAGAATCGCTGGCTACCAGCTTACCGTGGGCTATGATCATAATATGGTCGCAGACCGCACTGACCTCCGACAGAATATGGGAGCTGAGGATCACGGTATGATTCTCCCCCAGCTTGCGGATCAGATCTCGGATCTCGATGATCTGTTTCGGATCCAGACCTACCGTGGGCTCATCCAGAATGATAACCTCAGGGTAGCCAAGGATTGCCTGCGCCAGTCCGACTCTCTGTCTGTAACCTTTTGACAGATTCCTGATCAGGCGCTGCTGCATATCGGTGATCTGTGTCATTTCCATGACCTCATCAATCTGCTGCTTCCGCTCTTTTTTCGGCACTTTTTTCAGTTCTGCCACGAAATCCAGGTATTCTCTGACAGTCATGTCAACATACAGTGGCGGAAGCTCCGGCAGATAACCGATGGCACGCTTTGCCTCCTCCGGATCTTTTTGGACATCTTTGCCATCGATCGTCACAGTGCCCTCCGTGGCTGCCAGATAACCCGTGATGATGTTCATGGTCGTGGATTTACCTGCTCCGTTTGGACCAAGAAAGCCGTAAATCTGTCCCTTTTCCACACGGAAATGGTCAGATGATTGTCTACGGAGATGGTGTTCAATATGGTCACCAGGCTCCTCTCGCACCAGCAATGCATTGGCTCCCATGCAGGCAAAGCAGCTCTAAATCCTGTGTAACCATCTCCGGATCCCAGCCGCCATCCTCCTCTCTCTGATCCGCGTTCCCGCTCTCCCACGGCAGATGATATTCCACGACGTGCAATGGCAGCTCTGCATCGTTTAGAAAAGATTCCCTTTTCTCTATGACACGCAGGTCATAAATCGCCAGCTTCGCCGCCACCACAGCTGTGTCCAGCGCGTCATCCACCCGGAAGTTCCCGCAGGCTTCCACCTCATATAAATACCCGGATCCTGCATCCCATTCCACAGATGCGGCCGCAACAACTGACGCCGTCATCGGCTCCAGCTCCCCAGGATCATACTCCCCCGCAGAATATCTGCCTTCCGTCTCCGGCTTCTCTGATCACGATCCGGAGCCGCCCGCCACAAGCGTCTCCCTCCCGCTTCTCCGGCAGTGTGAATTCCAGATACGCTTTTTCCGTTCTCTATTCTCGTCGTTATCCCCAGATCATCCCGCATGGCAGCCTCTTTTTTCTCTACAAATCCCGATCTGACGATTGTCCGGTTTCTCATGAAAAAAAGTGTTTGCCATTGACTTCCTTTGTATACATTGTATATATTTTTCACAAAAAGCTTTTACAAAACCCTTGCTTCCGACCCATTCCGGATTTACTATGGAAGAAAGACATATAATATACAAAGGAGGAACTATTATGCCTTTTATCAATTCCAAGATCAGTACGTCTGTCTCCGCAGAACAGGAGCAGGCATTAAACCCGCCTCCGGACAGGCAATCTCCATCGTTCCCGGCAAATCCGAGAACTGGCTTATGCTGGGCTTCGAGCCGAACTACAACCTCTACTTCCGCGGTGACAACAGCGAGCCGCTGGCTATGGTCGATGTCAGTGTCTTCGGCGACGAGGATGCCGCAGCCTTCTCCGCACTGACCGCAGAGATCTGCAAGATCTTCGACGAAGTCATGGGCATCGCGCCGGATCACGTCTACGTGAAGTACCAGACCGTAAAATACTGGGGCTGGAACAGCGACAATATCTGACGCTCTCCCAACCCCATATACTCAAAGTCTGTCATCTGCAGGGTCTCCTGCATGATATGTCCCCAGCGGACTGCGATCTGCTCAATGCCTCTGACACTGGGATGTGTGCAGTCCGCGGAGATCAGTGTCGGATCTCCCAACAGTTGCAGACCATCTGTGAATATCAGACGTTCTGCCGCATATCTGCGCACGATCCGGCGCATCTTCTCCGCCAGTTCCTGCTCTGCATCCTCTCCATTGAATACGAAGATCGATGTGGCAAATACCGGTCGGGGATCCGCCGCCAGGATCTGTGTAAACCGATCGATCCTCCGCTCGAATTCCACAAGCTCCAGTCTCCGTTTCTCTCCTACCGCATTGATTCCCATTTCCACCGAAGCAAAATCCCAATCTTTACGGGATATGAGATATTCCGCCATCTCCTCTTCCATCAACGCACACCCGCAAATCCCAGATTCAGATAATCTGTCCCCAGCTGCTGTGCGATCCGGAATGCATAGGAATCCGGCTGGATCAATCCGAGACTTCCATGTGTGATCGACGAACCATACGCCAGATACGTCTTCTCCGGCAGGTCTCCGCTGCGGGGCGGCTCCACTTTCCCCTTCACTCCGACGTAATAACACGGAGGTATAGGGGCATCACCACCCGCACCACCTCCGGATCATAGGGCAGATGATACTCCTCCGCAAGCTGCCGCAGCTTCTCCATGCCTGTCGGATATTCTATATGGATCGTCGTATTTCGGGACCGACATTTTTTCGAAGAATATTCCCCGCCTCCCTGAAAAAGATCCGAAAAGATATGTACCGTAGCGCTTTCTGCCACCAGTTCGCTGCTCAGCGTCAGATCCACGTCACCGTCTGTCATCCGGAACCGCAGCTTCTACGCCGGTGGCAAAACGATTATTCTGCACACCGTCACTGATCCCGTCCCGGACTTTCTTACAGACTCTTCGCAGCAAATACCCTTTTTCCGTCTCTTCCAGTTCTTCTACATTATGGAATAAAAAATCTGATCAAATATCATGTCCCTCTCCTGTTTTTCTTCCTATCTTTTCTTATCTTTTTTTTTTTCCTGTCTTTTTTATACAGCGCATATCCTGCAGCTGCCGCTTATCGTGAGATATTTTTCCCTGCTGTATTTCCTCTGTCTGCTCGTAAGCGATCTTTACCTGCCCGCTCTCCCCATGGATTGCGCAGCACCATTTTGTCCGTGCTTCCGATCAGACGGATCCAGCTGCAGATACCATCCTCCGCTACCGCCTCTGCCAGATAGCCATGTTCGGTATTCACCCCGGATATGCGCGTTCCAACCACTGGGCAGAGATGAGAATAGATAGAGTACCGGATCTTCTCCGGGCGCCTTGGGATACCCCTGACATACCGCATTCGCCATCGACGATGTGATATGTCCCAGTCTCTGGACATCCGGTGCCTGTGGTCCCTCTCTGAGCGTCATACGGTTTGCCAGGATCTTTGTCTGTGCGCACGCCTCCAGATCTGTGAAATCTCTCTCATAATCTTTCAGATCATGCATTGCTCGACAAATTCTTCCATCGCTTCCGGCTGACAGCAACGCGCCACCGCATCCACGCACATATCCAGCGTATTTACCTTCACTTCCCTGCCATAGCCAAAGTGCCTCATTGTCATCGCCAGTGTATTCTGACCCAGCCTGCGGATCTCCTCATTTTCCGTCTCCGGCGTACACAGATCATACAGGATCAACGGATCGGAAACGTGTTCATGGCTGGCATTTCCCTTTCTTGCCTGCGACCGGGCGCTTGCCCAGCATTCTTCCTGCTCTCCCGTCGTCAGTGCCTCGGTTCCGTGGATACCGGCATCGGCGCAAGCTTCCGGAGGAATTCCTTCCACTCTGCTGCCTCCTCCTGATCGATTTCCAGTCTCTCCGCTGCCTTGATGGCGATCGGCAGGATCCCATGCATTGCCGCCAGCTCGGATACCGCATCCCTGCAATCCCACATCACCTCGTGATTATTGGTATGTATGATATGGAGCTTTCCGTCCTCTTCCTCCCGGATCAGCGGCAGATTCACATACAATTCCCGCACATCCCTTCAGGAAGGATAAAAGCATTCTCCCGCAGCCAGTTCTCATCATTTTTCATTTCTGCCAGCCGCCACATCCAGTAAGCGATCTTCGCTGTCGTGGAGAAAATATGACTGACATATCCAAACGGTCCGAAACAGCGTTCTTCCCTGCCGCCCGCTCTGTGGGAGAGATAGCTGTAACGGAATCGAAGCTGTTACGTCCTTCTGCGAATTTTCCGGAATGCTTCCGTCCGCTCGCTCCAGTCCCGTTTGCAAGTGTACAGTTCCTGGAATTCCGTCTGCAATTCCTCCGGGATCTCTTCCGGTCCGTTGAACCATGTGGTCTCCGGATCCAGAGTCCCCCTGCTGCCCCATTGCTGTACGGCTGCCCTTTTTCACACGCCTGCTGCCAGTTCTTTCATATGCTTTACAAAAGCTTCCGCCAGCTCTGTGCAGCCCGACGAGATCAATGCGGCATAATAACAGGATGAATTGTGCCACCAGTACTGTGCACCCCACATTTTGAAGTCTCCGCCGGTGCTGAACAGCAGTCCTCCGTACCGCGGCATATAACTGCCTCTGGATGTGATCGCCATAATATAATAAAATAGTCGATATCCTCTGTGATCTGCTGTCCTCTGCCATTTTCACTGGTGAAATCATATAGCGGAATTCCTCTCCCAAAAGCTCTTCCACCACGCTTCGTTTTGCCTCCGCAGAGCTGCCATATCCGCGCAGCGCTCTGCCAGTGGAATCTTCCGAACCCATATCCTTCTGCAATGTTGCGTAGGACGCGATGGCAAATACGTAATTCCCATCCTCCGCCTCTGTCTCCAGCACCACCTCTGTAGGATTGCGATACGTATTCACCCTGCTGCCCGGCGCCTCCACCTCCACCAGACTCCGACAATAGAACGCCTTCTCTGTGAAGATCTGCTCCAGTCCAATCCGGTGTGCTTCCTTGTGCAGCAGCGATTCTGACAGCTGGTAGTTCTGTTTCTGGTAGGAGACAACACCTTCTTTGTACATCACCGGATTCCGATAGTTACGGTTATTGCATCCGACCGGTACTGACTTAAGAAGCGCAGTGTCCGAGATCGGCACGGAGCCGTTCCTTCTGCGGTCTTCTGTCCTGTATTTCCACGATGAGGAAATCCTCCTCACCATGCTCTTCCGTCATATTTCCACAACAGCAGATTTCCACACCATTGCCATGGATGGTCATACGACCGTTCTCGACCGACAGCTCCTGTGTCGTATTTTCATCAAATACCGGCTGATCCATCCTGCCCAGTTCGATATCAAAAAAGGCACATCCCTCCGAAAAAATCCGAATCCGTTCCGTTCACGGAATGGGGAGGAAGAATCCATTCCAAAGACATCCACCCGGTTGATCTGCATATGCAATGCATTCGGCGTCAGCCAGACGAGTGTCCCCATACGACCTGTTCCGACAGGCATTCCATCCTCCGGTAACACTCCGTCCTCACTGTAGTTTGTCTGCGGGGACAGCCGACCGATTCCTTTATAACATAGATTTCCTTTCGTTTCAACTCCTCTGTCTCCTTATATCTGTATATTTCTATTATTTTTATCTGTTACGCAGGTATATACTGAACCAGTCGTATTCCGCATAATTGTCACTGTCCGTAGCTGCCACAGCATACATTCCGATATACACGCCGGTGAATCCGTCACGATATCGGGTACTCAGAACCGCTGCCGGAGCCTTTTCATAGAACAGTTCCTGACTGCCTTCTTCGGATGAAATATAGAAATTATAATATTCTGCCTGCCCGCGTATGGTCATATACCATCTGCCCTGCTCCGAAGGACACAACTCTTCAGCAGCATCTTCTCACCCTGCTCTACCCTGATACAGGCGCAGGCATTTCGCCCATTCTCACTTCCGATCAGGAACTGATAATTGTAGCCTTCATCCTGTAACAGAGAGCAGTCCTGCCTCCTGATCCTCCGACTGCGGTTCGAATTCCATGGCAGTCTGCACCTGAATTCCTTATGCTCCTGTCGTCTGCCGATAAAGGAGGGTGTGCTCACGGTTTCCAGTCTCTCACTCCGCAACCGCAGGCTTAAAAAGCTGCTTCTCCGCGTCAGGGAATATGCTCCCTCCGGAAGCGGATGCACACTGTTCCACTGCAGTCCCAGCCTGCCTCCTTCAAATCCGGTAAAGCTCACGCACGGGATATACAGTCTCCTCCAGCTCCGGCTTACGTTCTCTGAATTCACCTGTCCATTGGCATTGTCTATTTTCAGCCATTCGTCCTCAGTATCCCATGTCACCGGAACGAGGAACGTCTCACGACCCAGATTATAGTGGAATCCTTCATAGGGACGGACTCCCAGCAATACCATCCACCATTCGCCCCGGGTGGTTTCCACCAGATCTGCATGACCCACCACCGATATCTCGCTCATCAACGGCATATGTCTGTGAGTCACGATCGGATTTCTCTGGCAGATCTCATAAAGGTCCCTGTAATTTCGCGGCTTCTCGCCATCATCACACAATGGTTGGTAAAGTGCCTCCCTCTGCCACCATCAGATAGTACCAGTCCCCCATGATGATAAATATGCGGTGCCTCCAGCCATTTTCCCTGTGTCTGTATTCCGTCCCACAGAACATATCGCTCGCTGCAGAACTGAAATGTCTCCCCGGATCGATCTGCTGCAGATAGATCCCATGATGTCCGTCGTACTGTTCCGGCTGGCAGATAAAGTTACCGATATACCACATTTTTCCATCTTTCCCCGAAATACAGACTCCGGATCGATGCCATCCGCACCTTCCACGACAACCGGATCACTCCAGGGACCTGCGGGATTCTCTGCTGTCACAATATAATTCATCCGCTTTTCATGGAGTCCTTCTGATACAAAGGTATTGATCAGATAAAATCTTCCCCCTGATAGCGTAGCGTTGGGGCCCAAAGCCCCAACGCCATCTGACAGTTATCAAAATCCAGTTGTTCTCTTCTGTGGATCACATGACCGATCTGTTCCCAGTGTACGAGATCTCTGCTGTGAAAACAGCGGAATTCCGGGAAAATATGCGAACGAAGAAGTTGCCATATAGTAATCTTCTCCCACTCTGCATATGCTTGGATCCGATGGAATCAGGCAGAATCGGATTGTTAAAATATCCTGTCATATTGCTCCTGTCTCTCCTTATTTTGCTGCATTTGCCATATAATTGTCATACTGTTCCTGATAGATCTTCAGATAATCCTCTACGCCCATATTTTTTCAAAGTCGTAATATAGTTATCCCAATCTGTGTCGATGTTCAGATCACCTGTGATGAACTGTACGGTAGCCTGATTCACATATCCGCCGATCGTCAGAGAGTATTCGGAGATCTTCTGTGCGGATTCGGTATCAAAGGCAATATTGGGTACGAGTGTATCATCTG
>VOFC01003669.1_pt1 | contig 26874 bp, 37 predicted proteins | sample 5384161 | NCBI WGS metagenome assembly VOFC01 (sample SAMN12384722, study PRJNA508395) | human gut metagenome | isolation source: healthy gut B | host: Homo sapiens | reverse complement strand
CTGTCGGCTGTCGGATATTCCGTGGATGGGGCTATGTCAAAGGCTGTTGCCATAAGATTTCTTGAAAAACAGGACTATGATTTAATCGTTTTGGATGTCAACCTGCCGGACGGGAACGGGTTTGATATATGCCATGAGGTAAAAGAACGCCGTCCTGATACCGCCGTGATTTTTCTAACCGCAAATGATATGGAAAGCGATATGCTGAAAGGATTTGAATTGGGCGCAGATGATTATGTAACAAAGCCCTTTCCTATCAGCGTGTTCCAAAAAGAAAGTATCTGCTTTACTGAACCGCATTTCAGCACAATCCGGCGGCGATTTCTACGATGATGACGGGAATTTGTATATCAATTTTTCCGAATTATCAGCCTGTCTCGCAGGACAGCCGATTACCCTTACATCGTTGGAATATCGTTTATTAAAAAGTGCTGACAAGAAATTCTCAAACTGTCCTGACACGTCAGGTATTGCTTGAAAAGCTGTGGGATGTAGATGAAAATTATGTGGATGAACACGCACTAACCACAACGATCAGCCGCATCCGCAGTAAAATTGAAACGAACCAGCATTCCTACATCAAAACCGTTTACGGTATGGGCTATATGTGGATTGGAGGAGTGCAAAAATGATTTCAAAAAAACTCTCCTTAAATAAAGTCTGCATAATACTGGCAACTACCATTTTACTTTTATCAGTGGTCATGTTTTCGGTTCTATATATCCTGACCAAAGAAATGTCTGTGGTATTTTGTAGCATGGCTTTTGGTCTGCTTTTTCTACTTTGTGTTACTGCTTTTGTGATACTGATAAGGCAAAAGCTTACTTTGTTTTCTGAAATGCTTTGCTGCACCTTAGACGAAATGATGAATGGAAAAATAGATGTATCACAGGTTGCCGAAGAAGAAAACCTGTTTTATAAAATCAATCATCGGCTGGTGCGCCTTTATGAGGTTATGCAGGAAAGCAAAAACAGCGTTGCCAGTGAACGAGCTGACTTACAGGAATTGATTTCCGATATTTCTCATCAGGTAAAGACACCGATAGCAAACTTAAAAATGATAAATGCCACCTTATTAGAACAAGAAGTGCCACCGGATAAACAGCAGGAATTTCTACTTGCCAGTGGCACACAGCTTGATAAACTGGATTTCTTAATGCAGGCTATGATAAAAACTTCCCGACTTGAAACTGGCGTCATCTCACTTGAAAAGAAACAGCAGCCTATCTATGATACTCTTGCTATGGCGCTGGGCGGTATTTTTATGAACGCTGAAAGAAAGCACATACAAGTTGAAGTAAACTGCCCGGAAACATTGGTTGTTTCCCATGACCGCAAATGGACAGCAGAAGCCTTATTTAACATATTGGATAATGCAGTTAAGTACACGCCAGAGTACGGTTCTATTCGCGTTTGCGTTGAAAGCTGGGAAATGCACCTAAAAGTCAGCGTTACTGACACCGGCAAAGGTATTCCCGAAAACCAGCAAGGAGCAATTTTTAGGCGCTTTTATCGGGAAGAAGATGTCCACGATATAGAGGGAATCGGCATTGGGTTGTATCTTGCAAGGGAAATTATTAGCTTACAGAACGGTTATATACAAGTAACTTCTCAAGTAGGAACAGGCTCAACATTCTCCGTTTTTCTTCCCCATGAATAACCTGTTTTTTTTGAAATGTCACAGAATTGTGACATTTCAGGGCAATTTATTATATCGGCTGTGACATTTCTGTGAGGTTTGCCTCTTATAATGAAGCCATCACAAGAAAGGATGGTGTTCTCTATGAGCATTTTAGAAACAAAAAGACTTGAAAAAATATTATGGCACCGAGCCGAATATCACAAAAGCTCTGGATGGTGTAACTTTCACTGTCGAACAGGGAGAATTTGTTGCGATTGTGGGAACCTCCGGCAGCGGCAAGTCTACATTGCTCAATATGATGGGCGGCTTGGATGTTCCCACTTCCGGTAATGTAAAGGTCAAAGGAAAAGATTTGTCAGGGCTGAACGATGAACAGCTTACGATTTTCCGCAGACGCAATATCGGTTTTATTTTCCAGAACTATAACCTTGTTCCCGTTCTCAATGTATATGAAAACATTGTTTTGCCCGTAGAATTGGATGGCGATACAGTAGATAAAAATTTCATGGACGAAGTTGTGCAAATGCTGGCACTTGGCGATAAGCTGCAAAATATGCCGAACAACTTATCCGGCGGTCAGCAACAGCGTGTAGCGATTGCTCGCGCCCTTTGTCTCAAAGCCTGCCATTATATTAGCCGATGAACCAACGGGCAACCTTGACAGTAAAACAAGCAGCGACGTATTGGGACTGTTGAAAGTAACAAGCCAGAAATTTCATCAAACGATTGTGATGATTACCCACAATAGCGAGATCGCCCAGCTTGCAGACCGTATTGTCCGCATTGAGGACGGGAAAATTGTAGAATAAAGGGGGCAAAAACTATGAATGATATTTTATTTGGGAAATAGCAATCGCCCTGTTATCAAAAAAAATTATCCAACCGTTATTTCAAAGCAGGAAAGAGTAGAAATATCATTGCAATTATTGCAATCGCTCTAACTACTATACTCTTTACAACCATTTTTACATTAGGCTCTGGTTTGATAGATACCGTTCACGACCAAAATATCAGAAAACAAGGTGGCGACGGTCAAGCGGTTTTGAATTATATAAGCGATGAGGTTTTTGATAATATAAAAAGGCAATGAGATGATTGAACAGATTGCCTATACAAAGGCAGTGTCTTATCATATCAATAATCCCGGACTGGAAAAATGGCGTGCTGATATGTGGTTTATGGACGATACTGCTTTGAAGTTTGCACGGTATGAGCCAACAACGGGACACCGTCCTGAAGCAGAGAATGAAATTATGGCTGATACCAAAACGCTGGACGCACTTGGTATTCCTGCTGAAATCGGAGCAACCGTAACTTTGGACTATCAAATTAAAGGGATTTCATATTCAAAGAATTTTGTACTATGCGGATTTTGGGAAACAGACAGCCTAAGTAATATTGGACGACTTATTGTTTCTAAAGCCTTTGTTGACAATAATTCTGAACTTTTAACATACACCTACCCCGAAGATAATGACTATTCCGGCGTAGTCGCCGCTTATGTTATGTTTCATGGAAACGGAGCTATCGAATCAAAATTACATCAGCTTCTTGCTGAAACGGGCTATACTTGTGATACTATGGGCGGAAGTCCATCGGATGACAATTATGTGATCGCTCGTGTTAGTCCTGCATATCAAGGCAGTAACTTTTAGAAAATCCAGCTTTATTGATTTCGGGGATTGTTGGCATACTTTTTAATTATGATAACAGGGTATTTGATTATATATAATATTTTCCAAATCTCTGTCATTCAAGATATTCAATCCTACGGACAGCTTAAAACTTTAGGCACAACAAAACAACAAATAAAGAAACTTATCAGCAAACAGGCTATGTTACTTTCCTTTATCGGTATTCCATTCGGCTTACTAATTGGTTTTTTTGTTGGACGAGCATTAGTACCATTTTTAATGAACGGCACAGTTTATGCTTCGGACGCAGGAGTAAAAGTAACTGCCAATCAATTATTTTTATCGGAGCTGCTTTATTTGCACTTGTTACAGTGATTATTAGCGTAAATAAGCCTGCCAAAATAGCAGGTTCAGTATCGCCTATTGAAGCAATCCGCTATACTGAAAATGACGCAACAGCATTTCAAGGCAAAAAGACGTCTGATAAAAAGTCTATACATGGAGCCAAAATTCATCGAATGGCATTATCAAATCTTGGTCGGAACAAGAAACGTACAATTTTGGTTATTATTTCTATGACTTTGAGTTTGGTATTGTTTAATACGGTATTTACACTTGCAAGCGGCTTTGATGTGGAAAAATATGTAGAAAAATTTGTAAACAAGGATTTCATCATCTCTACTGCGGATTATTTCAATTTTAAGTTTGGAAATAGCGACAGCAAAATGACCTTTCCACTTCTTTTATTGAAGCAGTTAAGCAAAATCCGGCATTTGATGAGGGTGGCGAATTATATACCACAAAGATTTTGGAAGAAGCATTTTCTGTCGAGAATGGAGTTACCTCAAATTATAACAAAGACGCTGAGGGAAATCCTTTGGTTCAATTATATGGAGCAGATGATTTTTTGACTGAACTCAATGGATGTTATAGAGGGAACGATTGATTGGGAAGCATTAAAATCCGGGAACTATGTACTGTATGCCCTGACCGCAGATGACAATGGAAACATTATTGATGACCCTAATATTCATGTTGAGATACACTTCACTTTAATCATGTGCAAATGGACGGACTTTCCAGTAGTATAGATAATAGTTTTGACTGCAAGGTTATGGCAAAGGTGCTAATCAATGAAAACACCGATACGATAAGAAGTACCGGATTTGCAAAATTTTATATGCCGACAGAGGTTTTCTTACCTCTTTGCGATCAACCTCATTTGGTGAGTTTCCCATTCAATGCAGTTGACGGTATGGAAGCTGATATGGAGGAATTTTTAAGCAGCTATGTTGAGGATATTGAGCCGAGTATGAATTACGACTCTAAACAAACATATATCAATTCCTTTAATGATTTAACTTCTCTGATTATTACCATAGGGGGAGCGTTAAGCATTATCATCGGCTTAATAGGAGTTACAAATTTTGTAAACTCTGTTCTTACCAGTATTATTACACGCAGAAAAGAACTTGCTATGCTTCAAAGTATTGGTATGACAGGAAAGCAGCTAAAGAAAATGCTATCATTTGAGGGCTTATACTATGCTGCGGGAACAGTTGTTGCGTCAATCGTATTTGGTTCTCTGGTATCGGTTATCATTGTAAGAGCAATTTCAAATAGCATTTGGTTTTTCACTTATAAATTTGTTATTTTCCTATGTTTGTTATCTATCCATTTTTGATTGCGCTTAACGGTTGTTATTCCGGCAATCATATATCGAAAGATCGCAAAACAAGTCTGCTTCCAGCTTTTTGTATTTGTTATTGTATGTGGTTGACTAAGGAATATTGTTTAAGCGTGAGTTTGTGATATTGGGTGACCTCCGGCTTCGCGACCGCCTTCTCCGTCACCATCAGATCTCCACGGCGTAAAAGATCGGCACGAGCAGGCAGATGATATCGCCCGGCGCGGGACGCAGCGCCTCGTTGAGCGTCAGGAGCGCCATGCCTGCCATGCACACCGCCAAGGCAAAGCCGAGCTTGCGGTCCGGTCGCTTTCGGTAAACGACGAACTCAAAGAACGGGGTAAAGAGAACGGTCATCGCGCCGATGAAGCCCGCGTTGGATACGCTGGTATACAAAAACGCCGTAGGTCGCGCCGAGGTAGATCGCCACGAGCGACAGCCCGGACGAGAACGCTGTACCTCCACGTTTCGCGGCTCGCGCGGAGCACCCGCTTGTGAAACACCGCGCCGAGCACGGCGAAGGCCGAGAGAAAGCGGGCGGCGCAGCGTCACCGGCTCGCGCAGGCAAATAGCGATCAGGCAGTTGGAAATGCCCCAAAAAAGCCGGTCGCCAGTACCAGCATCATGTCGGCTTTCTTTGACGGTCCATACACATTCCTCCGATTTGCGGTCGGCGCGGGCGAACAAAGCGATTTTAACACGAGATCAGCCGAAACGCAAGCCGGTCAAAAGCAGCAGCCCCTGCGAGCTGCTGCTTTTTTCAAACGGTTGCGGGTGAAATTAAAGATCTCGACCTCGCGCCGGCTTCCTCGAGCTGCTTGAGGGCCTCGGCATCGTCCTTGAGATCCTTCCTTGACGGCCTTGGGAGCGGACTCGACAAAGCCCTTGGCCTCGGCCAGGCCCAGACCGGTGAGCTCGCGGACGACCTTGATGACCTTTGATCTTCGCAGCGGCGTCGAAACCGGCGAGGATGACGTCGAACTCGGTCTTCTCCGGCAGCGGGAGCGGCAGCGCCGGCAGCGGAGCGGCCATAGCGGCGGCGGAAACGCCGAACTCTTCCCTCGAGCGCGTGGGACGAGCTCAGAGAGCTCCAGAACGGTAAGGCCCTTGATCTCTTTCGATCATAGCAGTGATCTTTTTCAGACATTGTAATATCCTCCTGATTTAGATTGTTGTTTGTTTTGTTGTTTGATGCCGGATTTACTCGGCAGCGGCTTCGGCCGCCTCAGCGGGAGCGCCGTCCTTCTCAGCGATTGCTTGAGGACGCAGGCAAGGCTGGTGATGGGCGCGAGCATCGTGCCGAGCACCTGGGCCTGCAGGACAGGCAGTGCGGGGATCGCGGCGAGCGCATTGATGGTGGCCATATCGACGACCTTTGCCATCCATGAAGCCGCCCTTGATCTCAAACTTGCCGTTGAGCTTGGCATAATCGGCGATCACGCGGGCGGGAGCGTCGGGGTCGCTTCCGCGACGGCGAGAGCCGTGGTGCCGTTGAGCTGCTCATCGAGCTCATTGAGACCGACGTTGTTGAAAGCAAAGCGAAGGGAGCGTATTCTTGACGACGGCATAATCGACTTCGTTCTTGCGGCACTCGGCGCGAAGAGCAGTGTCCTCCGCGACGGTGATGCCCTTTGGGACCGGCTTAGCCTTGATGATAGCGCCCATCAGTGCGTTGAAGTTGTCAGTCAGCTTCTCAGCGCCGAAGGATGCCTTGCCGATCGGGCAGTGGATGATGTTGGTCTTGTCGAGACGGTACTCGATCTTACCAGCCTTGGACTCCTTGACAGCCTTGGTAACATCCATAGATACGGTACCAGCCTTCGGGTTCGGCATCAGGCCCTTAGGACCAAGCACGCGGCCCAGACGACCTACGACGCCCATCATGTCCGGAGTAGCGATAACAACGTCGAACTCAAAGAAGTTTTCCTTCTGGATGCGCTCCATCAGGTCCTCAGCGCCTACGATATCAGCGCCGGCAGCCAGAGCCTCATCAGCCTTCGGGCCCTTCGCGAAAACAGCTACGCGAACGTTCTTGCCAGTGCCGTGCGGCAGCACGATAGCGCCGCGAACCTGCTGGTCAGCGTGACGGGAGTCAACGCCCAGCTTGACGTGCAGCTCGATGGTCTCGTCGAACTTCGCCTTGGCGCGGTGGAAACAACGGCGGAAAGCGCGTCAGCCGGCTCGTACTGCTTGCTGCGGTCGATCGTCTTTGCGCTGTCTACATACTTTTTACCTTTATGCACAATAAATCCTCCTTAAGTGGTTAAGCGGGAACTTAATAACCCTCCCACTGTATGCGGCAGATAGCCGCAAATGCGTTCAACTAACAAGTAAGGTCTCCGGAAAAACGCCGCCGGGGCGCGTCATGCGTCTCGTGCAGAGGCTTCCGTTTGCTCGAGAGCCCTTTTTCAAAATCGAAGATTACTCCTCGACGGTGATACCCATCGAACGAGCGGTGCCTGCGATCATGCTCATAGCAGCCTCGAGGGATGCAGCATTCAGGTCGGGCATCTTGGTCTCCGCGATCTTCTGGCAGTCAGCCTTGGACAGCTGAGCGACCTTGGTCTTGTTCGGTACAGCAGAACCGGACTCGATGCCGCATGCCTTCTTGATCAGAACCGGAGCCGGGGGAGTCTTGGTAACGAAGCTGAACGAACGGTCAGCATAAACGGTGATGATGACCGGGATGATCATGCCTGCTTCGTTCTTGGTGCGCTCGTTGAATTCCTTGGTGAACGCCATGATGTTGACGCCGTGCTGGCCGAGAGCCGGACCTACCGGGGAGCCGGGGTTGCCTTGCCTGCGGGAATCTGGAGCTGGATATAACCTACTACTTTCTGTGCCATGTTGAAAGGTTCCTCCTTCAAAAAATGTGGTGGCTGGCGACCCGGAGGTGTGCGTTTACACTTCTCCCACTCTGGCAGAGAGTCTCTCTCTGCGTAAAGCACTTTGCCGGGATACCGTTTCATCGCTGCGGCGATTCTTGGTTATCACTTCGACCAGTGTTTCAACCTGATCGAGCTCAAGCTCGACAGGGGTTTCGCGGCCGAACATGGAAACGGTTACGTTTCACTTGTTCTTATCCGGCTCGACCGACGATACTACGCCGATAAAAGCCTGGCCAGAGGGGCCGTCGATAACGCGAACACTGTCGCCTGCGGCGTAGTTTACTTCGATCTCGCGCTTTCCACGCCCATTGCGATGATCTCTTCCTCAGTCAGCGGAATCGGCTTGGAGCCGCCCGACTTGTCCGACCCAAAAACCGGTCACAGCCGCGCGTGTTGCGGACCAGATACCATGTTTCATCGGTCAAAACCATCTTGACGAGAACGTAGCCGGGGAACAGCTTGCGCTCTACCTCGCGGCTCTTGCCGTCCTTTACCTCGATCGACCTTCTCGGTCGGGATCTTGACGGCGGTGATGAGATCGTGCAGACGGCGGTTTCGACCGCTTTTCAATCGAAGAGGGTCTACCTTGTTTTCGTAGCCGGAGTATGTGTGTACTACATACCATTTTGCGCGTTATCTGCCATATTGCCTGCGCCCTTATTTAGGCGGCAGCGGTATGCGCAAGCAGCGTCTGGATGGCCAAGACCGAATACAATATCAAGTACCCAGATGAAGATGCCGATGATAACGACGCTTGCCAGAACGACGAGCCGGTGTTGTTGACCGTCTGCTCACGGTGGGCCAAACGACCTTTTTCATTCGCTTTTCAGCTCGCGGAACCACTTGCCGATGCGAAAGAGACCGGGTTTTTCGCCTTGGTTTCTTCCATTGTTACATGCACCTTTCCTTTCTTTACTTGGTTTCGCGGTGAACGCGTGTGCTTTTTGGCAGAAGCGGCAGTACTTGTTCATTTCCAGTCTGTCGGGATCGTTCTTCTTGTTCTTCATCGTATTGTAGTTTCTCTGCTTGCACTCGTTACATCTCAGAGTGACCTTCACGCGCATAACGGCACCTCCTTTATTGTGGCAGTCCCGTCCGGCGGGACTGCCGATGCCTCCCTGCTCTTGAATTAAGAGCGGCTCTCCTTCGGGCGCGAAAAGAAAAAGCGCACAAAAAGAAAGCCCTTTTTCACAGGTAAGTTAAATAGTAGCACAAGGCAAGCGTCCCGTCAAGCACAAATTGCTTGAAAAATGAGAAATTTTCGTTTCTATAATGGTGTCACTACAAATGCTGAGAGGTTGTTGCATATGAAAATTATGGCCATTGACTACGGCGACGCGCACACCGGCATCGCCGTTTCCGACGCGCTTTTGACGCTTGCGGGCTTCACCACCGTCATTCACCGCCTACCGACCCGAGGCGGTCGCGGCGGAAAAGGTCCAAAATCTCATCGCCGAGCACGGCGTCAGATCGGCGAGCTGGTGCTCGGCCATCCGCTGAATATGGACGGCACGGTCGGCCCGCGGGCGGAAAAAGGCGGAGGGCTTCGCGGCGCTGCTGCGCGAGACGACCGGCCTCCCCGTCACGCTTTGGGACGAGCGGCGCACGACTGTGGACGCGCACAATATCCCTCATGGCCGGCGGCAAGAACGCAAAGCAGCGCAAAAAAAGACGGTGGACGCCGTAGCCGCGAGCCTGATGCTCGAGGGCTACCTGACTTTCAAAAAGCGGCAGAAATAGCGGAAAAAGGAAGCGCGGGCGCGCTTTTTTTCCATCGTTTTTCCGTTGCTGTTTATCGGCATTTCCGATTACTTTTTGAATTTGCGGATCGTCTCCGCCATGATCGTCTGGCGCAGCAGCAGGCTCACGCAGAAGATAGACCACGCAGCCTGCCACGCCGGTCAGGCCGCACTTGACGACCAGCATCAGCTTGCTCTCGTCAGCCGTGATGAGCAGCGCTTGCCCGCCGTAGAGCACGAGCGACATCGCCGCCGTGGCGGCAAGCCCTTTTCAGAAGCGGCATGAGACGGACGATGCCCGTGCCGCGGAAGAGCTGGGCGATCATCGCCAGCGCGCCGATCGTCAGCGCGATGGAGGTCGCCGCCGCCACGCCGGTATCGGTGCGGAACACGCGGTTGAGCACAAGGTTCAGCGCCAGTACGCCGAGGTTGATGAGCAGCGGCACGAGCGTTTTCTTCATCGCGTAGTACGCCTTGTTCAAAAGGTCGAGCACGGCGAACGCGCTCATGCCGAGGGCGTAGCGGGCGAAGATGCTGCCCGTCATTTCCGTGGACGCGGCAGTGAAGCTGCCGCCCTCGAAGATCACGCGGATGATGTCGGTGCCGAAGGCGCACATCATCGCGCAGACGGGGAAGATAAAGAGCAGCGTGTTCTCCGTCACATTCCAGATATAGCCGAGGTAACCCTTCGCGTCCTCACGGGTGAACTCGCGGTTGAAGCGCGGAAACATGACCGCGCTGATGCTGTAGAGCACGCTCGTCGTGAGCGGGGTGAAGAGCTTGTCGGCATAGTAGAAGGCGCTCACCGCGCTGTCGTTGAACGAGGCGGCGGTCGAGGTGTCGATGAGGTAGCAGAAGAGGAACACCGAGGTCGTGAGGACGGTGACGAGCGCCGTTTTGAAATAGGTGCCGACATAGTCCGCCCCGCGGTCGAGCACCGGCCGGTAGACATAATGCTTCCTTCCTCGCGTATGGAATGCTCATGCCGAGCTGGAGCAGCCCCGCGCAGGAGCTCGCGATGACGACGCCCAGAATGCCCCACCTTGCGCCGAGTGTCAGCAGGAAGACGGCGAGGAAGGCGTTGTAGGATGCTCATGCTGCCCTGCAGCTCGTAGTGTTCGGGCGCCTGAAAGATAGCGACGTTCAGATACGCCGCCGCCACGACCGGCAGGGCGCAGGTCATGATGCGGATGTAGCTCACCAGCCGCGGAAGCTCCGATGCGCCGGTGTCCCAAAGCACGCCGACGAGCGGCGTAGAGGCCAGATCTGCCAGAGCACGACCACGACCAGCGCGCCGAGCAGCGTCACGGTCATCAGGTTGTTTGCCGCGCGCTCGCCGCGCCGGCGGTCGGCGGCAAATTCGCTTGGTGAGGATCGGCACCGCCGCGATGCACAGCGCGTAGCAGACGGTCGTGAAAAAGGTAGAGCGTGGAGTTGTAGGACGCGGTATAGAGGTTCGCGTCCGCACCGGTGCCGAAGATGTTCGCCTGCACCATCTCACGCACCACGCCGAGGAGCTTGGCAAAGAGCGTCAGCAGGAACACGATGCTGATCGCGCCCGCCGTGCGCACGCCGGACTTCTCGTTCTTCTGTGGTGCGGACGGCTGTGTTTTCTTTTCGTCCTTCATGATCGCGCAGATCATCTCCTCATTCGTGTCGAGCTTTCGGGACAGCTCGTCCATGTGCCGCTTCACGCTGGCGGTCTGCTCCCGCTCCGTTTGCCAGCACGCGCGCGGCCTCCGTCTCAAACGCCTCGGCTGTGTCCAGCCGTCCCGCGTGCTGAGCTTGTCGAGCCCCACGGAGGTGAGGCACGCCGTACACTTGGGGTCGTAGGAGATGCCGATGAGCGGCACACCCATGATGGCGGCGTAGATCAGCGAATGGAGCCGCACGCCCACGAGCAGATCCATGCAGCCGATGATCGAGAGCATATCCTCGGAAAGGTATTTTCGTCCAGACAGACCGCCGTATCGTCGGGAAGCTGCGAAGCGATGTGGCGGCAGACCTCACCGTCCTCCCTCATAGTGGAATGGGATGAGCACCGATTGCGCGTTGTAGGTCTCCTTCAGCCATCGGATCGAGCGCAGGACCTCCGCGACAAAGCGGCTGTCCCGGTTCCGCTCGCGGATGGCCCAGCCGACCACGGGGCGGCCGTCCTGCGTCACGCCCGCGCGGCGGAGGATGGTCTCCCCCACCGCCCTGTCCGTCTTTTTCATGCGGATCACCGGGTCCGCCGTGATGACGACCCGCTCCGCCGGAACGCCGATCTCCGCAAAAGCAGCGCCGCCGAGCGCTCGTCGCGCACCACGATGCCGTCCGCGCGCCTGAGCGCGCGCGCCGTGGCGCGGCGGTCGGCGTCCTTCTCGATCGGGCCGATGCCCTGCGAATAGATGAAAACCTTCTTGCCCAGCAGCTGCGCGAAGCGGATGATGGCAGGTAGTAGTGGGCTCTTGCTGCTCGTCACGTCCTGCAGCAGGCTGCCGCCGCCCGAGATGAGCATATCGCAGCGCCGCACCGCCCGCGCGATGGCAAGGGGCGACATACGCTCCACCGCCTCCCACGCCGTATTTTTTCGCGGGTGGCGGCGGGATCATGCGAGAGGACCGTCAGCGAACGCAGTCGGAATGCGCTCGCGCAGCAGGTGACGAGCGTGCGCAGGATGGACTCGTCGCCGATGTTATCAAAGCCGTAATAGCCGGAAATGAGAATGTTATACATGCTTCTCCACCCCGCAGAAATGGCGCACAGCGCGGTAAATGAGCTCGGCGAGCAGCACGAGCGCAAGGCCGATGAGCAGACCGAACAGCACGCCCCAGCCGGTGCGCAGGAGACTGATGAGGAACGGCGTGCGGATGTGCAGGAAGGTATTGACGACGCTGACCAGGCCGATGGTCATGCCGAGGCCGAACACCATCGGCAGGAATTTCATGCCGCGGCGCAGCGACCAGATGAACAGCAGCAGCATCGGCCAGCCGACGATCATCTCCTTGGTGCGCGGGCGGATGACGAGCGTATTTTCCAGGAAATTGCGGAACGCCAGCTCGGTGCTGGAGGTCGTGGCGGAATTGCCGGTGCGGTAAATATAGTAGACGAACACCGCCAGCAGGAACACCGCCGCGACGGCGATGACCACGACCGCGAGGAACCAGCCGAGCTGCATCGGCGTTTTCATCAGCTCCGCAAAGTAGGCATTGAAGCGCTTGATGCGCCCCTTTTCTCTCCGCGCGCGGCCCGACGTGGGCAAGCACCGCGTCGCGCGCGCCGGTCTCCTCATAGGCGAAGACCAGCAGATAGGCCAGCGCAAACAATCCGATGGGAATGAGCTGCATGAGCTTCACGCCGCGGTAGAGGTCAATCTCCAGAATGTAGGAGAGCTGCGAGAGCGCGGCGGAGGCAAGCAGCGAGCCGCAGAGCGCCGTCACGATGGCAGTCAGCGCCGTGACCGCGGCATCGCCCAGCAGCCGTCCGAAGCCCCGGGCGCGGCGCCTGCCGACGCTTTTCCACATCACGCGGCAAAGGCCGACCGCCGCGATGGACGGCATCACAATGCCGCCCGCCATCGACAGCAGCAGCGGGTAGGATGCGGGCTTGAGCACCGCAAGGCCCGTCATGCCGAGCGCGGCCAGCACCAGCAGGGAGCAGGCTCGTGCGGCGGCTGACGAGGAAGAACAGGTCAAAAGAGCAGCACCAGAAGCGCCGCCGTGCCGATGCCCTGCACGATGCGCAGAGCCGCGGAGGGCGTCTCCAGCTCCATCGGCGGGACCGTGGTGCGCGTATAGCCCATCGGCTCGAGCCGCGCGTCGAGATCCAGGATCATCTTTTCATAGGCTGCGGGATCGGTGATGTAGGTCCACTCCGTCTGATCCGCGTCCCAGCTCACGTCGTTATCCGGCTCCAGGATCATCTTGAGCCAGATCACCTTGCAGTTGCGCTCCACGATGGCGCGGAAGAAGGAGTTGGTGATCTCCTCGGGGCCGGTATAGCCGCAGTAGGCGTAACGGTTTTGGATGTAGCCCCACTCGTTGAATACGCGGATGCCGTGGTAATCAATGCTGTTGAGCAGCTCCACCGTGCCGGGCCAGGTGATGTTCTGGCTCTGGTCGTTCTGCTCGACCATCGCAAGGCTCGCGCTCGCTCTCGCGGAGGTACTGCGTGAGCAGCTCCCGTCCCTCAGCGCTCTCATAACCGATCAGCTCGTCGCCACTGTTCATAAAGTACGGCGAAGCATACTGCTCGAGCACCTCGATGTACGCCTGCCGCGAAGCGTGTGCCGTTCATGCCCTTCATCGTCTCGGTGCGCGGCACGATCTGATAGCCGTGCTCCTCCAGCAGCGACGCGATGTCCGGCCAGATGCCAAGACGCAGGTTCAGCAGCCCTTCGCCCTTCGCTCCGCCGGGCTGCTGCGCAAGGAAAGATGAAAGCCCTTTTCCCCCGCGAGATAGGTCTTGGCGGTGAAAATTCTCACGCGGGCGTTGAAGGCGTCCATGACCCAATCAAACGCCTCCGCCGTGTCGGTCCAGATGATCGCGTCGCTCACATCGGCTCTCGCGCACCACGCCGCGACCTCAGCGGGGTAACTATCCTCCCAGCCGTAGCGTTTTCCATCGCCTTTTTCACAGTCATCGCGCACAGGGATGGCCGCGCTCTGGTGCAGGTCGAGGCGCTCGCCTCGCCGAGCGCCGCCTTTTCCACGCCGAGCGAGCGAACAGGTCGAGCCACTGTCCTCGCTCATTTCGACTGGCGCGCCATAGCGCGCAGGCTCGCATAGTCGGGCGACGCAGTCGTAATATTTGTTGCTCCTCGGTCTGCATGCGCCCGGCGATCGGCACGAGCGAAACGAGCAGCGCCAGCAGCGCCAGCACCACAAGGAGTTTATCTTTTTCAGAAAGCTTTTCATTGGCAGTTCTCGCTTCTGCGCCCACGCGCAGGGTAATTTAGAGTGTATCGAGGTACCACCGGCTCGCCGATGGCTTTTGCATACGTGTAGATCTTGGCAACATCTTTCAATATATTCCGCGCAGATAGGCCTGTGCAAGATCCTCCCCACGGCAAGCACGCCGTGGTTGGCAAGCGTGCGCCGCCGCGCTCCCCTGAGCGCGGGCATGGCGTTCGTGCCGAAACGCACTCCGTCCCCGGCGGGCATAGTCCGCGCAGCCGGACGTCGCCGCCCAGGAAAATACGATTCGATCAAAACGGCCGGAATGCTCCTGCGCACCACAGCAAAAGCCGTGGCATAGGGCGAATGCGTGTGGAAAACGGCGTTCCGGATATGCCTTATGTAGACCGCCGCGTGCATGCGCCACTCGCTCGACGGCTGCAAAGCGCCCCTCGACCACCGTGCCGTCAAGCTTCATGCGCACGATGTTCTGCGCGCGCAGCGTCTTCATAGCGCACAGAGGTCGGCGTGATGAGCATTTCATCAACTGGGCGCGACGCGGCAGCTCATGTTGCCGCTCGTGCCGGAAAAGAGGCCGTGCAGATCGTAAGGAGAGTAAATACCAAGATCGGTCACGACGCCCGAGACGAGATGCGGCGGCGTCATGTCGAATGCGGGATAATAGCCCTTCACGCCCTGCGCCGCCGTGCGCACGCCCATGGCTTGGGCGTGAAGTTCGGGTCGCGCATTTCGATGTGAATGCTATCCACCGTCTCGTGTCCCTGGTCGGGCGCGCCGGTGACGAAGTACGGGATGCCCATGTACTTGGCGACGATGGCGTTCTGAAACGTGCCGACCTTGTTGACCACATGGCCGTCGCAGCAGATGGCGTCGGCGGCGGTGGTGAAAACGTCCACCTTCTCGTTCTGCATGACGAACGCCGGCATATTGTCGGAGATGACCGTTACATCAAAGCCCATGTCGCGGCAGACCGTCGCGGTCAGGCGCGCACCCTGAAAATAGGGGCGCGTCTCGGGGCAGAACAGCCGGATGTTTTTGCCGCGGCTGCGGCACTCACGAAGCATCGTGCCGACGATGGTCTCGGCGAAGCAGTGCGTCATCACCGTTCCGTTGTCGGGGAACATATCGACTAAGTACGAGCCGATCTTCGCCATTCTGTTATAACGCACGTTGTTGAGCTCGATGGTCTTATTCTTGATGGCCTCGGCCACATTCTCCCCCCCGCTGAAAGCGCGCGCTCGGCCTCTTTCAGGCAGATGTCGCACAGAAGCGTCATGCGCTTTTGCGTCGTGGGGCGCGCGTGGGAAATGGTGTAAAGCCGCTTTTTTGAGGTATTCCATCTGCTCACTCGCCGGTTTGTCGCGGCATTCCCATGCCGCGAGCGCCATGCCCATCGGCACGGCGGTGTACGGTCCTGCGCTTTGCGTCACCATGTCGGTGATGGCCTGCGCGACCTCCTGATGGGTATGGCAGGTGACAAATTCGACCTTTGCGGGGTAAATGCGCCGGTCAAGATGCGCACCTCGCCGTCTTCAAACCACGCGACATTCTCGTAGCGCAGCAAAAAGGCTAGGTCTTTGTCCGCTCTCTCCATGTTTCTTCTCTCTCACTTTCTATAAAGGCGCTCGACGGCACGCTCCATGTCGGCGCGCACCTTCTTCTCGTCCAGCGTCTTGAATTCACCGTTTTCGTAAAAATATTGCCGTCCACCATCGTCATGCACACGTCGCCCGCCTGCGCCGAGCAGGTCAGGAGCACGGAGGCGTGTCGAGATTCGGATAAAGGTGGGGCTTGCTCAGATCAATGGCAATGATGTCAGCCTTTTTTTGCCGACAACCAGCACGCCGGTGTCGTCGCGCCCATGTAATTTTGCGCCGTTGACCGTCGCCATATCGAGCACCTCCTGCGTGGAGATCGGCGTCGGGTCGTTGTGATAGCCGTCGTGCATGATCATCAGCGGAGGTGCATCTCCTCGAACATATTTAAATTTGTTGCTGGCCGTGCCGTCGCGTCACGTTGATGCTCGCCAATCCATCATCGTGGGGGCAAAGCCGCTGCCGACGTTGGGTTGTGGATGAGCGCTGACGCCGTGGGCCTTCCAGGAATGTCCCATGTCGCGCTCCGTCACCGCGACGCAGTGCGCCACGCCGCCGTGAGCGATCGAACGTGCCGAGCGATTCGAACCACTCCATCGGCGTTTTGCCGTAGCGCTCGATGCACTCGCGCTGCTCGCGCGCGGTCTCGGCGAGGTGTGGATGTGCATGCGCCCGCCCTTTTCGCGGCAGAGGTCGCTGTACGCCTTGACGATATGGCTCTTGCAGGTATACTCCGCGTGGATGGAAAAGTCAATGTGAATGCGCCCGTCCGCCGCGCCGTGGTACTTTTCAAAAAGCGCGAGCGATTCCGGGGATCTGCGTGTTCTGCTCCACGGTCTGGTTTTCGTCAAAGCACTGCACACAGCGGTTCAGGTTCGCCTTCATCCCCGCCTCTTCGACCGCCCAGACGGTCTCCTCGGGGAAAAAAAGTACATATCGGAAAAAGCTCGTCGTGCCGCCCGCGATCATCTCGATCAGGGCAAGGGCTCGCCGCGGCGATATCCTCGCGCACCAGCTTGTCCTCGATCGGGGAAAATGGCCTTGAAGAGCCAGTCCTGCAAAGGCAGTCCGCTGCCGATGCCGCGCATCAACGTCATGGCGCATGGCTGTGGCAGTTGATGAGTCCCGGGGCAAAGGGTACCTGCTCATGTCCTTTTCAGGTCCTTAGAGCCTTTTCAGGTTTTTCCTCACCGATATAGTCGATCCCGCCTCATCGACGCCGAGATAGGCGCCGTGCAGCGTTTTCGCTATCCGTTTTCCCTTGCGCAGCAAGAATGTCCGCACCTTTCAAAATTGTTCTCACAAAAGAGAGCCTCCCTATCTGCATTTTATCTCATTATGCAGTCTATCACGCGTGCTTTCAGATTGCAACGGGCAAAGGATTAAAAGATTTTTCCATATTGCTGACCATGTCGACAAAAATTTCTCATTTTGCAAACTCAACTACTTAAAATTTCACTATTGAATTTCCCTAATATGCCTGATTATAATTAGCGCATACTTTTTTCTTAAGGAGTGAAACCGGTATGAGCAAAGTCTATATCCCGCAGGACTACCACACCCCGCTGTCTGTCTATGAAATGCAGCGCGCCATCGAATTCATCAAGAGCAATTTTCAGGTCAATCTGAGCAATGCCCTCAATCTCCGCCGGGTTTCTGCTCCGCTGTTCGTGGATGAAAATTCTGGTCTGAACGACAACCTCAACGGCGGGAGCGTCCCTGTCTCCTTTGATATTCCCGACGTCGGCACCAATGCCCAGGTGGTTCATTCGCTGGCCAGAAGTGGAAGCGTCTTGCGCTCAAGCGCTATCACTTCAAGGTCGGCAAGGGCCTGTTCACCGACATGAACGCCATCCGCCGCGACGAAGAGGTCGACAACCTCCACTCCGTCTATGTGGACCAGTGGGACTGGGAAAAGGTCATCTCCGCCGAGGACCGCAACGAGGACTTATCTCAGCGCAGACCGTGCGCGATATCGTCTCCGCCGTCCAGCGAGACGACAGCGCGCTGCATGTCGCTTTCCCCAGCCCTGCACACCAAGCTCCCCAGTGAGGTCTTCTTCATCACCACGCAGGGAGCTCGAAGACCTCTATCCCGATAAGACACCCCAAAGAGCGCGAGGATGCCATTTGCAAGAAAAAGCACCATACGTCATTCCTGATGCAGATCGGCGACGACCTTAGGCTCCGGCATCAAGCATGACGGCCGCGCCCCACTATGACGATTGGGGGCTCAACGGCGATATCCTCTGCAGACAGTGCTCGGCCATACGTTCGAGATCTTCCATGGGCATCCGTCGACCCCAAGTCCCTCGACTCCCAGCTGACGTCGCCGGCTGCGACGACCGCCGCGCGCTCCCTTCCACAAGATGCTGCTGAATGGCAGGGTTGCCCCTGACCATGGGCGGCGGCATGGAAGCCAGAGCCGCCTGTGCATGCTGCTCATCGGCACCGCGCACATCGGCGAGGTACAGGTCCCTGTGGGACGAAGCCACACGCACAAGACCTGCGAGGATGCGGGCGTCATGCTGCTGTAAAAAGCATATTTTAATTTGTCACCATTCTTTTTCTCTTTTTTCAATGTAGCACAAAAAGCCGGCAGGTCCTTCTCCCGTCGGCTTTTTTGTACTCTTCTACCGCTTTCCATCCACTATCCATCGGCGCAAAGCAAAACAGCAGCACAAAGGGCGCTTCCCAGGGGAAGCGCCCTCTTTCTTATTTTCACAGCGCAGGCGGTAAACGTCACAACTGTCCGCGCGGCCCCTACGAAAAGCCGTGCCTGCGCGCGATGTGCGCGCTCACCGTCTGTTCGGGGACACATTCGATCACGGCGTCCTTCCCTCCCGCCGCGCAAGCTATCGGTCAGAAGATCCGTCATTTCGTCCGCATAGCCCTTGTGCCAAAGGCGAGCTTGAGCACCCAGCCTCTCCGGCTGTACTCATCATAGTCGTGGTAGATGGCGTAGCCGAAATTCTCCCGCCATATTCTCCGCGGCATAGATGAGCGGCTCGGAAAGTCCGCCTGCTCCAAAAGCGCTCGGCCTGCGCGCGGTTAAACGGCAGCTCAGCCAACCAGCGCATCACCGCTTCATCCGAGAGCAGGGGCGTATAATTCGTCCACGTCACTCCCGCCGCATCATCCGCAGGCGGACGCGCGCCCCCCTCCGTCAGGATCATCCTGTGGTGCTTGCCGCGGAACGTCATCTCCGGATTTTGACGCTCACGACCGTGTTGGGCGCACGACCGACGAGGTCAGAAACGCGTTGCCGCCAGAGCGATGACATTGTCACCGATCTCCGTCGCGCCGCCGAGCAGCGGTAGGTTTGCGTAGATGACGACGTTGTTGCCGACCTTCGGGTGGCGGCGCACATTCAGATTCGTCGCCATACCCGCGGGCGAGAGCGCGCCGAGCGTCGCGCCCTGATAAGAGCTTGACGTTGTCGCCGATGATGGTCGTCTCGCCGACGACCACACCGGTACCGTGGTCGATGAAGAAGTACTCGCCGATGGTCGCGCCGGGGTTGATGTCGATACCGGTCTGCGAGTGCGCGTATTCCGACATCATGCGCGGGATCATCGCGACCTTGTTCTCATACAGCTCGTGTGCGATGCGGTAGATGAAGATAGCGAACATGCCGGGGTACGAGAGCAGGACCTCCTCCTTGCTGTAAGCCGCAGGATCGCCCTCAAAGTTCGCCGACAGGTCCTTGAGCAGCAACTCCTGAATGGCAGGGATGCGCTCGATGAATGCCGTGCTGATCGCATGAGCCACTTCGCGCAGTTCTCGTCGCCTCCGGCATCGTCAGCGTGATCTGGCGCGTCAGCTTTTCATGGATGTGCTCCATCAAAAGTGCGCTGTACTGCTCCGGCGGGAGCTTCAGCAGGTCGCGGTCGCCGTAGTAAACAGGGAAAATGAGCTTCGACAGTCGCGGATGATCTCGATGACCGCATTACGGTTGGGCATGCGCAGCGCATCGCCGTACATGGGGATCTGAGAGCTCTTGTAGTTCGCCGCCATGCGGTCAGCCGTAGTATCTCCTCGCGTCAAAATCAAGTATTTCCTCTGCAAACGCCTCAGAAATATACACCTCCGCGCGGGAATTCAGCCAAAAAAACGTGTCCATTCATTTTTTTTCATTTGCATCCCGCGCACTTTTTGCTTTATGCTGTTTTTTTATAGGGACACTTCGCATTAGATGTGCCCCAAGCAGTAAACAATCCACCGCAGGAGGATCAAAATATGAAAGCAAAGGTTTATTTTTCCAAGCAGATCACGCCGGAAAAGGTCGTGGAGCTCTACAAGAATAAGTGGGTCTCGAGCTGCCCGGTAAGGTCGCCGTCAAGGTGCACTCCGGCGAACCGGGCAACCAGAACTTTCTGACGCCCGAGTTCTGGCAGCCGATGGTCGAGACCGTACACGGCACCATCGTTGAGTGCAACACCGCCTATCCCGGCGAGCGCAACACGACCGACGCCCACCGCCGCACGATGATCAAACACGGCTGGAGCAAGCTCTTCGATGTCGACATTCTCGATGCCGAGGGTCCCGATCTTGAGCTCCCCATCCCGAACGGCAAGCGCATCCAGAAGAATCTGGTCGGCAAGGATATCAAAAATTATGATTCCATGCTCGTTCTTTCCCACTTCAAGGGGCACCCGATGGGCGGCTTCGGCGGCGCGCTCAAGCAGCTCTCCATCGGATGCGCGTCCAGCGCAGGCAAGGCGAACATCCACGGCGCGGGCAAGCCCGAAGAGATGTGGACGACCGAGCAGAATGCCTTCCTGAGTCCATGGCCGACGCGGCGGAGTCCGTCGTCAAGCTTTTCGACGGCAAGATCGTCTACATCAACGTGATGAAGAACATGTCCGTCGACTGCGACTGCTGCGCCGTGGCGGAGGACCCGTGTATGAAAGATATCGGCATTCTTGCCTCCCTTGACCCCATCGCCATCGACCAGGGCGTGCCTCGACCTCGTCTACGCGTCCGACGATCCGGGCCGCGACCACCTCGTTGAGCGCATCGAGAGTCTCAACGGCGTCCACACCGTGGAGGCCGCCGCCAGCTCGGCTTCGGTTCGAGAGAGTATGAGCTGATCGAGCTCTAAGAAAAATCGCAACGAAAAGGCGATGGCCGCACGGCCATCGCCTTTTCTTTTGCTTCTTTACTTGATGAACCAGATGTCCATATCGACGTTGCCCTTTGATGCCGTCCACGCTGCCCTTGGATGAATACTGCCACATGGCAAAATCGTAGTAGAACGAGGGCGCGTCCACATCGTAGCGCGCGTACCACAGCGGGTAATCCATGACCTCGCTGAGGTCATATGACATAACCCGCGTAGTCGGTGATGTAGATCATCGGGTCGTAGCCCGCGTCCTTGATGATCTTGCAGAAGGCGTTTGCCGCGGCGCAGAGCACGCCGGTCTCGATGCCGTAGGTGCGCGCCTCTCTCTTGCCGATGACCTCCCAGTCGAAGACGACGGGACCCGTGATCTCATGGCCGCGCAGCTTGTCGAGCACGTGATAGGCCTCCTCCTGCGCCTCTGCCACGCTCACAGCCTGGGAGAAGAAGTAAGCGCCCACCTGAAGGCCCCCGCTCTCGCCGCGCCGTCGGCATACTCGTCAAACTTCGTGTCGTCGCCGATCGCGCCCACAGTGTAGCCGCGGCCGCCAACGCGCGCGATGACAAAGTCCACATCAGTGCGCGCGACCGCGTTCCAGTCCACATCGCCCTGATACTGCGACACGTCGATACCGACGCGCGTGCGCACGCTGGGATCGTTGTAGGTCATGATGCTGCCGTTCTTGACGAACGCAGATGATTATAGGTGTTCGTCGGCACACCCTCGAGCACATCGAGCGTGTAGTCCTTGTAGTAGATCTTCTGCTTCTGGTCGAGCGAGCTGAGCCGATATGCGGTAAACGATCGTCGCCACCTCCGCGCGCGTGATGCTGCTGTTGGGGTAGAAATACGTCAGGTCGCCGATCTTCGTGCCGATGAACACCCGTGCTCGTGGGACGGTTGGGGGCAAACGTGCCGTCGCCGTTGCCGCCGACGATGCCCTGCTCGCTCAGCTCCATGACATAGTTATGATCCGGACTTGTTGACGTCGGTATGCGCCGGTGCTGGCTCGTCGCCGTCCACTGCGCCGTGACGACCGCGTTGCCGTTCCACGATGCTGTTTTTTCGTGATGGTCTTGCCGTGCTCGTCTGGAAGCCGGCAAAGCCGTAGCGAGCTTTCCGCTTTGGGAAGCTACCGTAGGTCTTGCCGATCGTATAGGCACAGCAGAAGTCCGTCTCGTAAGGGACGTACCGCTTTCCATATTGATGATGAGATACGCAAATTCGTTCTCCGCCGCGCGGGTGACGTCATCTAAATCAAATGGCGGCCTCCTGCAGGCGGCGGTCGGCAAGGCCGCCTGGGCCTGTCCGCCGGAATGGCACCATTCGCCGAACGCATGCGCCACTTTAAAGGCGCGTCGCGTCCTTCGCCGCGGGCGATCTTGACCAAATCGCCAGCCGCCCATCAACCGGTGCCGAAACTGTAGCTGAAGCAGATCAGCGCGTCTGACCCCTGCGTGGGCGTGACGTCATGTGGTCAAAAAGACGTTGAGCTTGGCCTCATACGCCTCGACCTTGCTCATCAGAAGAAGCTCCGCCTCCTCACGCGTGATGCCCTTTCGTGATAGTCCTCGGCATCGCACTCCGTGCCGTAACCGATGTACCACTTGCCGCCGGAGGAATACTTCTCCGCGCGGGAAGCCCTCTTCCTCCTCGGGATCTGCGCGATGGCCGCGTCGCCCGCGCGCATCAAGCCATTGCTCGCCATCGCACGGCGGGCACGCAGAGCTGCATGGCAAGGCACAGCGCCAAAAGCACGGCCAACGGCGTTCTCTTTCTCATGTTCTGCTTCATCTCGTTCTCTCCTTTTTGCCGGAATCGGGCGAAAACGCCCTCTCTATAATGTCTTTTTATGATACCACAGGTTTACGTAGAATCAACCAAAAAGCGCAAAAAAATGCCGCCCCGTGTCGAACCGGGCGGCATTTTCATTTCTTGCGTCGAAGAGCGCGTCCATATTAATCGTCGGAATACTCGGCCTCCGCGCTGTACAGCCGGCAGAGCTCGATCTGATCCTCCACCGTGAACTCGCCGATGCAGCAAAAAAGGTGCAGCGCACAAGCGGGAAAAAGCAGCCGGACAGACAGCACGGCGAACGCCGCCTTGCTGCTCGCATCCCCGTCGTCGAGCGCCGTCGGCGGCTTTAGAGGAAAGAAATATGAGCAGCTGCTCATACTCCGTCTCGCGTCCCTTTCATGTGCGCGGCAAAATCGTCGAGCGGCAACTCATCTGCGTGCTCGCGCAGCTTCCAAAATGCCTGTCCAAGCCTCGTCCATGCGCTCGAGCGAGAGATAAAACTCTGCCCAATGTACAAGCGGGACGTCCGGCACGTGCGCACCGCAGGCCGATAAAATCTGCTCTATTCGCCGCTCGATTGGTTCCTCACGGTTTTGCGCAGGTGAAAAGGCGGTCGCGCAGCGTGAGCAGCGCCGTTTCCTCTTTCGTCAAGCTCCCCCTCGCCCGTCGTGACAAGCGTTGTCTTCTCCGGCCTGGTCAAAATGGGCGCGCGGCCTCCTCGCAGCAGAGGCCAACGCCAATCTCCGTGCGCTCCGAAAAAAAAAAGCTGCGGTAGCGCGGATGGTCGGTGCAGATCTGGCAGAGCATACCCTCCCCCGCCGTATAAAATGAGATCGCAGAGGTTTTGCCGTTCAAAAACGGGCAGCGCTCCTGCTCGCCGAGGAGAAAGTGCGGCATCTCGCCGCTGCGGTCGATACATTTATGCAGGCGCTCGCCCATCGCCGCCGATCTGATCGTAGGCGGCGAGGGAATCCCGTCCACGTCGATCTCCCAGCCGATGCAGCAGTTGTGTCGGCAGCGGTCGGCGATGCAATGGAAAAAGCGGATAATAGTCCGGATAAGCGTTCTGCACGGCGGAGTCCTCCTATAGTCGGTGCTGCTGCGCGGTCATAAATCACGCGCTGCTTCATTATAAATCGCGCAGGCGCGCATTGCAAAACGCGCATTGCAATGAATTTTCTCCTTGCCGCCGTGAAAGAGATATGATATAGTAAAAATATATGCGGGCATGATGAAATTGGCAGACATGCGAGATTTAGGTTCTCGTGCCGCAAGGCGTTGGGGTTCGAGTCCCCATGCCCGCACCATTTCCCAAATTTCAGAGCGCATCGCTCCGCGATGCGCCGTTTTGTATTCCGGCACTTTGGTCTAACATTTTTAGTTTTAAATCAGCTCTTCACAAAGGAGGTGCGCCATGCAGAAGGTCACGCTCGGCATTCTCGCCCACGTCGACTCGGGAAAAACGACCCTGTCCGAGGGGCTTTTATACGCCTCCGGCGCACTGCGGAAGCTCGGCCGCGTCGACCACGGCGACGCCTTCCTCGACACCGACGCGCTCGAGCGCGAGCGCGGCATCACGATCTTTTTCAAGCAGGCAATGCTGTTTGCGGGCGATAAGGAGTTCACGCTGCTCGATACGCCGGGACACATTGACTTTTCCGCCGAGATGGAGCGCACGCTGTCGGTGCTTGACTACGCGGTGCTCGTCATCAGCGGCAGCGACGGCGTGCAGAGCCACACGCGAACGCTCTGGCGCCTGCTCACGCGCTACGAGGTGCCGACGTTTCTCTTCATCAACAAGATGGACTTGGCGGGCGCGGACAAGGACGCGCTTCTGCGCCAGCTCACGGCGACACTGAGCGCGGAATGCGTCGATTTCTCTCTTCACGCGCGAGCCGGTCTATCCGAAGGAATTCCGGCGCAAGGTCTTTCAAGATCTCGCGCGACGCGCAGGCGCGCGGCTCACGTGGCTCAGGTCACAGGCGGCGCGCTGCGCGTGAAGGCACCTTCACCTATCGCGCAGAATCAGGACTACAATGAAAGGCCGATCAGCTGCGGCTTTACTTCCGGCGTCAAATTCCGCGCGCGCTCGAAGAGGCGGGCGCGGGCAGCGTCGCCGCCGTCACGAGCCCTCAGCCACAGCTATGCTGGTCTCGGCCTCGGCGCGGAGGGCGGAGGCATCCGCCCGCTTTTGCGGCAGGTTTTGACCCATCAGCTCATCCTACCTGACGGCGCGGACGCGCACAGCGCGCTTATAAAGCTCCGCGAGCTTGGAAGAAGAAGGACCCGATGCTGCGCATCGTCTTGGACGAGCGCTACGGGCGTATCCACGTGCAGCTCGCGTGGGCGAAATTCAGCTCGAAATTCTGCGCCGCCGCATCGACCGCTTCGGCCTCTCCGTCGTTCGGCGAGAGCGGCATCGTTTAAAGGAGACCATTGCCAACACCGTCGAGGGCGTGGGCACTTTGAGCCGCGCTGGGCCACTACGCCGAGGTGCATCTGCTGCTCGAGCCCCGCCCCGCGCGGGAGCGGTGTTCAGCTTGCCTCCCGCCTGTCCGACGGACGAGCTGGACCTCAACTGCAGCGTCTCATTCTCACGCACCTTGCCGAGCGCGCGCATCCCGGCGCTGACGGGCAGCGCTGACCGACGTAAAATGACGCTCCTCGCGGGCCGCGCGCACTCGCAACCACCGAGGGCGCGATTTCCGGCAGGCGACCTACTGCGCCGCAAGCGGCAGGGTCTGATGCAGGCCGAGTATGCTGCTCGAGCCGTTCTATGATTTCCGTCTTGAGCTGCCGCCGGGTGCGGGCCGCGCAATGACCGACCTTGCCGCGATGGGCGGCTCCGGACGGACGCACCGGAAACGGTCGGCGAGGAAACGGTGCTCACCGGCTTCGCGCCGGTCAGGACTGCGCAGCTACGCGCGTGAGGTCGCGGCCTACACCCGCGGACGCGGACATCTGAGCTGCACCCTGCGCGGCTACGAGCCCTGCGCGGACGCGGAGAGACGTCATCGCCGCCATCGGCTACGATCCCGAGCGCGACGCGGAAAACCCCCACCGGCTCCGGTGTTCTGCGAGCACGGCGCGGGCGTCTACGTTCCGTGGAACGAGGGTCAAGGCCCGCGCACGTCCCCTGCGTCCTACAGGAGCACCCCGCCGAAAGCCGCCGAACCCATGCCGACACGCAGCCGCGCGCTGTCCTCCGGCTCTGCCGCCGAGGACAAGGAGCTGCTCGCCATCTTCGAGAGCACCTACGGCAAGGTCGAGCGCCGCGCGTTCGAGCCCAAGCGCGCGCCCGCGCGCACCGCGCTCGACGAGACGCGCTATAACATCAAAAATCGAAGACCGGTCCCGAGTATCTGCTCGTGGACGGCTACAACATCATCTTCGCGTGGGACGCGCTCAAAAAGCTGCCGCGCAGGACGTCTCCCGCCGCGCGCGAGGCGCTCGCGGATCCTCGCCAACTACCGCGGCTGGCGCAGATGCAAGAGATCATTCTGGTTCGACGCTTACAAGGTCAAGGGGCAATCCCGGCTCGATGGAAAAGAAAAACGGCATCTACATCGCTCTACACCAAGGAGGCGCAGAGACCTCCGAGACAGCTACATCGAGCGCGCGACCTACGAGCTGCGCCGCGGCGCCGCGTGCGCGTGGCGACGTCCGACGGCCCCGAGCAGGTCATCATCCTCGGCCACGGGGTGCTGCGCGTCTCCGCCCGCGCGTTCCATGCCGAGGGAGTCCGCCGAGGACAGATCCGCGCCGTGCCGCAACGCTTCCGACGAACCGTCCGCGCAGCGAACGCACCATCAGAAACAACGTAAAGCCCAAAATTAGTCAATTCAGTCAAAAGCGGTGGCTTCCTCGCCTCCT
>VOFC01005065.1_pt1 | contig 26889 bp, 46 predicted proteins | sample 5384161 | NCBI WGS metagenome assembly VOFC01 (sample SAMN12384722, study PRJNA508395) | human gut metagenome | isolation source: healthy gut B | host: Homo sapiens | reverse complement strand
AAGTGATATTGGTTCTGGCATGACTATAAGAAAAAAGGACTTCGGGAACTAATCAAACGCATTTCTCAAAATCAGGTTGAAAAGGTTGTTGTTTTGGTATAAAGACAGGCTTTTTAGGTTTTGGTTTTGAGTTGGTAGAATATATAGCTTCGCTATATAACTGTGAAATTGAGATTATTGACAATACGGAAAAATCTGAGCAACGAGAACTCGTTGAAGATTTAGTACAAATAATCACAGTATTCAGTTGTAAGCTACAAAAGGAAAACGAGCGAATAAAGCTAAGAAACTTGTTCAAGAATTGATACAGGAGGAAGAAAATGATGGTAAAAGCCGTAAGGGTAATGTTAGAACCTAATAATGTACAACAAACTAAAATGTTTCAATATGCAGGTGCGGCAAGATTTGCTTATAACTGGGCTTTAGCCAAGGGGAAAAGGATAACTATGAAAAAGGTGGCAAAGTTCATTTCGGATTCAGAGCTTAGAAAAAATTTACAAGGCTTAGGAATTCTGCTGAATACGCGTGGCTTCAAATTTTATAAAGCAGGAACGAATACACCAGTAACGATCAAAAGTAATATGACGTTAAAGGATATTGATACATATCAGTATATCGGGATCAAAGCAAACAAGATTCACGGAGAATATGTATCAAAGAATACAAAATTAAGTTGTAAAAGATCAGGGGAAACTAGTATTTATTATGCGGATTTTCCAGACAATTACAGTAGTGAAGATTTTACTTGTGTAGGGATTTACATTTGCATCAGATTCTTTTTGAATATACATTCGGAAGGAGTCTTGAAAAAAGCACCAACAAAAGAGGAGCAATATGTAGGATATGGACAGAATATGATCCGCTTTGACCCAGTTGACCCAACCAAAGAGGTGATCGGAGAAGATGGGACCAAGACGGAACATCTAAGAGTGCAAGATCTGGCAAAATCTTGGGATTATGAAGTCAGTCAGGTAATTGCGGGAGAAATTCCAAAGGCACATTATTTTGATAAGTTTGCATTTGAAGATCAGATCGAATCCTGTTTAAAGATTCTGGATATCAAGGTTTACGGAGATGATGAGGATGTAAGCAGTCAGTTTGATATTTCACAAAACGGCAATCTTGTAAGAGCAGAACTTAAGAATCGAAAGATGCCGAATTTTATAAAAATCTGTTTATAAATTAAAGATCAAAGTAAAGATGAATATTCCGGAGAATGCATCCAAAGAACAGTTAGATCAATTGCGTAAGATATGGAAAGAACATGGGCATTATAATACAAAGGAAACGATGATCACAGAAAAAAATACAGCGAAAACGATCATTAATGATAAGATAGAAATGACCAATGAGGTTCGTGTAGATATCGCGCTGCCAAAAGAAAATGTAGATACGCCGGGTCTTTTGATCAGGAAAGAGACAAAACAATATGAAAATCAAGCAAAAGATGAGATCATCTATAAGGTAACAGTGAAAAATCAAAACGAAAAAAGCAAAGACAGCTTATTTTACGATTCAGGATACATCCTTTGCAAGTGTGATGGATATGAAGTTACAGGATATAAAAAAATCAATGGTCTTGATAAGAAGGATTACATATTACAGACAGAAAATAATGGATTTATTTTGAAGTCAAAAGGTGATTATGCCCTTCCATATGGACAGACGATCGAGATTACATATACAGTAAAAAGTGGAGTCCTTACAAATGGAAAAGTGATCGATAATACTGCATCTGCATGGGCAGCAGGAATTCCAGAAACAAGGGCATCAAGGCAGGTGTATATCAACTCGCCAAAAAATAATGTGATAAAATCAGCTCCAGTACAGCTTTATAAAAAAGGAGATCATGTAACTTATCAGGCAGTGATCACCAATCCAAATCCGGGAACTTTTGTGAAAATTTGGAGATTCAGGATGAACTTCAGGCAGAAGGGATCAAGATCATACCAGGAACCGTAGCGGTTATATCTGGTGGGAAAAAAACATTGCATCTGAGTGTAAGATCACATTTGATCCAAGTGGAAGAAGTTATGAGATCATAACACCACTTGCACTGAAAAAAATGGTACGATTCAGCAATGGGTTCGGAAGAAGGAAAAAAAACAGGATCTTATGAAAATCTTCGCATGACGGATAAGATAGAGATCACTTATCAGGCAGTGATCGAAGAAGATGGACTCGAAGGACAGGAAGTAAAGAATATTATGCACGTTGCTGCGACAAAAAACAGCAATGGAGATTTGATTCGGGAAGATAAAGAGATTCCGTCAGGAAGTGGGATGGCAGATGAGACGATCAAGGTGAAAGCACCAAAACTGCAAATCACAAAACAATCGGATAAAAAGGTTTATGCAGTAGGAGAAACTGGATATTATAAACTTCATATCACACAAGGAAAAAGAAGGCATGACAGCACAGAATGTAAAAAGTCGTGGATGAGTTCGAAAAAAGAAGGTATGAAGGTTCAGAAGATCGAAGTAAAACTTAATGAAAAAGATATTACATCGGATTGCAAGATTGATGCGAAAGACCATCGGTTTACGATTGAAACAGGAAAAAAATCTTGGTGAAAATGATGTGATGACGGTAGCTTATCAGGTTGTATTTGAAAAGAGGATTGAAGGAGCTGTGAAGAATACAGCAGTTGCAGGAAGTGATAATACAGAAGATGATCAGGATGAAAATACAGTCGTTGTAAAACCACCTGTGTTAAAGATTGAAAAAAAGTACTGCGCATAAGTCTTACAAAAAAGAAGGACAAAGCGGAGAATACAAGATCCGTGTGACACAGAGAAATGAGAATATGACAGCACATCAGGTAGTCGTAGAAGATCATTTTGAACAAGAAGGAATGGAGATTTCACAGATCCGTGTAAAATACAATGGGGAAGATATCACCAAACAATGTGAGATCATAATAGATGAGAATCTTAGAAAATTTAAGATCATCACAGGAAAAGATGTCAGTGACAAAGATGAACTTCTGGTAATATATCAGACAGCATTTAAGAAGATGATCACAGGAGATATCAAAAACATTGCGGAAAAGCTATAGTGATGATGCGGATAAAGTCAGAGATGATCAAGTGGTAGTAATGGAAGCTGTACAGCCAGCATTGATGATCACCAAGAAGGTTGATAAAACAACATATAAAGTTGGTGATATCTGCAGTATCAGCTGGTTGTTACGCAGACGATCAAAGATGCGATCGCAAAAAATATTGTGATCGAAGATCAGCTTTCAAGAAATGGAGCTAAGGTGATCAAGAACAGCATTAAGATTTATGCACCAGATGGGTCAGATATTACCAGACAGTGCACGATCACTGTTGGAGAAAAATAAGTATGTCATTGAGACAGGAAAGAATTTATCTTATGATGAATCCATAAAAGTATCGTATCAGGTAAAACTAAAAGAAGCATCACTTTCTGGAAAGACATTAAAAAAATACAGCGACAGGAAAAGCAGATTTTGTCAAACCAGTCAGTGCAGTACGTTTAGTGAAGATCAAAAAAGAATCGAAATCAACAGTGACAACGGGAAATAAAAGCAGATCGATCAATACTTCTGAATATAAAAGATCACCAGGAACAGGGGATGCAGCGAGCACACCAAAAAAACAGGAGATTCGTTTGATGAAAATGGATTTTTTGCATTGTTGGCAGCATCTTTAGGTGGAAGTTTTATATATTGGAAAAAGAAGAAAAAACACTAGTAATTCTAGGGACAAAGCCTTTACGAAACACTGAGGATAAGGTACAATGAAAGAAAAATGTTGGGAGTGACGTATATGGCAAAAGATTTTTTTCGGACGTCTGGAAGAAACGATTCAGACCACAGGGAAAGCAGCGGCGCAGAAAGCTAAAGAAGTCGCAGATTCCGCAAAAAGACACAATGATCTAAGAGTCGCCAAGAGAGATTTAAATGATCTGTACCGTCAGGTGGGAGAGAAGTATTTTTTGAAGAACATATGGATTACCCACAGGCAGAGTATATTGACCTGTTTAATCTGATCGAGAAGCTTCGTGGAGATATCGAAATCCTGAAGCAGGAGATTGACGGAGGAGACGACGAAGCGGCGGAAGAAGATATCGAAGATATCGAGGAATAAACTATTAACAAACACAACAAAACAGTGAAAGAAGCTTGTAAAGATTTATCTTTATGAGCTTTTTTTCATTTAGGAGGAATTTATGATAGATACAATTGGAATGACAGATATTGGGAATGGGAGACCATCCAATCAGGATGCTTATCTGTTGCGTCAGAAGGAAAAAACGAACGGAAAGCTTTATCTGCTCGCAGTCGTCTGTGACGGCATGGGAGGTTTGAAAAAAGGAGAGATTGCCAGTAATTATATCGTGGAAGTATTAAAACAATGGTTTGATGAAACGTTGTTTGATGGATTAGAAACTATGGGAATTGATATGATCGAGCAGAATCTGATCGATCTGATCCGCAGGATTAACCAGAATCTTTGTTAATGAGTCGTCGGATGGAAGAAACAAAATCCATGGGAAGCACATTAACCTTATTGTTTGTTGAAGAACATGAATTTTTTGTCTTAAATGTCGGTGATTCGAGAACTTACTGGTTTGACAGGGACCGTAAATTTGTAACGACAGATCACACTCTGGCAGAGTTGGAACTGCGTGCTGGACATCTCACAAAAGAACAGGCAAAAAAGATCCGAGAAGACATATTTTGATCCAGTGTGTAGGTGTGACAAAAGATATCCGGATTGACTGTTACAAAGGCAGATTAAATCCAGGAATGGAGTTTTTATTATGTACGGATGGCTTTTATGGGCTGCTTGAGGAAGAAGAAATCTATCAGGTAGAGGCATCAAAAGAACAGATCAAAGAATGGGTGCAGAAATGTTTTCAGAAAGTAAAAAGAAGAGGAGAATTAGACAATCTGTCCTGTGTGATCGTCAAAGTTCGAACAAGAAATAGGAAAGATTTATCACCAACGTTATCAAGTCCGAAAAATACTTGGAGAAGGCGGAATGGGTAAAGTTTTTCTTGCACTGGATCAAAAGACCGGAAAAGAGGTTGCTGTGAAGATCGTGAAGGATCAAAAACAGTGGGACAGGGAGAGGGTGATCTTGCAAAAATTAAAAACATACCAAAGGTGTGCCGGAATTATTTTTGCAGGAAAGGAAAAAGGAACTTTTTGGTGATGGAATATATTCTTGGAAATTCGTTAAAACGATATGGCAGAGTCTGTGGAAAACTTTATAAAAAGAAAAGTTTATTGTGGATGATCAAAATCTGCAAAGTGCTGAATAAGATTCATGAACAAAGGAATCATTCATATGGATCTGAAACCGGAAAATATCATGCTTGATCGATCTGGAAATATATACTTGATCGATTTTGGAGCGGCATTGTTTGCGGGAGAAAAATTAAGTGGATATGGAACCAAAAACTATGCATCGAAAAACAGGCAAAGACAGAAGAAAAGAGCAGACATTTATTTTGATATATATAGTTTAGGAAAAACAATGGAATCTTTATTGAAAGCAACAGATGCTGTTCAAAAGATCATAGAAAAATGCCTGATCGATGATGATGCAAAAAGATATCACAACACAAGGCAGATTCAGGCAGATTTTGAGAGAATATTGAGAATCTGTCGTATGAAGAAAGGGTTCATGGTGGTGATTGCTGTTTTTTGTATCCAGAATCTCTGGAATCAGATACAGAGGGAAGAGCAAAGAGAGAAAAGAAGTCATTGTACAGAAAAAAAAGTCTCAAAGAGAGATAAAAAGGCAATGGCTTATTTTTTTATGGAACGGATCAGATACAAAAAGAATACACAATTGGCACGAGTGTATCTTGAAAGATGTAGAGGGATGAAAAAAGAATGTGTCATCGTATTTGGTGCTTTTAGATGTTTTAGATGGCAGGAGAAATGATATAAGTGCGGAAAAACTTATGAAGATCGTACAGGATTGTCAGACCGATGTGCATGATTTCTGGTCGGCATATTTTTATCTTCATTTTTATACAGTAAATACAGCAAAACTGTCAGAGAATGTATGGAAAGAAGCAGAAAAAAAATGTTAGAACAGATACAAAAATATCCACAAAAGGAAGAATATCAGAAATTAGTGGAAGCAGACCGGATCAATTTATATGAAAGAGAAGCAGAAAAAAGGAGATGATAGAAAGTTTTTTAGAGGAAACAGACCGAGTTTTCAAAGAAAATCTTAAAGGAGATCCTGCATGGAAATTGTATGAAAGAAAACTTGTTTATCTGGAATCAAAACAGCCAGATATCAGCAGGGAGTTTGAACGATTTCTAAAGAAATATCCAAAAAGTTATGGATGCCTATGTGGAGTATAGTATTTATTTATGCAGGAACAATAAAATGACACAGGCACAAAGGGTCTATAGGGAAGGTAGAAAACAGACAGGAATGACAAGCAAAAGAGCAGAGGAATTGAGGAGGAAACTTGGGTTATGATCAGAAAATATAAGATATATATCATCATCATGGGAATCACAGTACTTCTTCTTTTTATGGTTTTACCGGTCGATACGAAGGGAGATTGGGAAATCCCTTGGAACATTACTCTGGAAGGAGAAGGGAATGATCCTGCATTTCGAAGCAGTACAGTGATGGAAATATTTCTAAAAAATGGGACAGCACCAAAGGATGTTACAATTTTCGTGAATCAACAGAAAATAAATCCGATCTGGGATTACGAACAAAGTACACAGATCAGTTTTTCAGGAAGAAGGGATTTATAAGGTTCATATTGTTCATAAAAATGGATATGAAGAAATAAGGCAGGTTATGGTCGAATTAAATAATCCAACAACAGCCAAGATCACAGCAGGGAGCGTATACTCCAGGAGCATGGAGCAAAAAAGAATGTGGTATTGGAAGCTTATGGAGCCAAAAGCAGTTTCTGATATTCAATTTTATGAATATAAAATAGGACAAGATGAATGGAAGCAGATGAAAAATAACAAGTTAGAGATCAGCAAAGATTTTGATGAGCTTGTTTATATCAGAGCAGTTTCGAAGGCTAGAAGAGAAGGAGTGATCAGTCAGATTCCAGTGAGAGTATGGAAACAAAAACCAGAACTTGCAAAGATCCAATGTGATCAGGAACCTATTGGTGGATGGTATTCGAAAATTCCTGTTTTCTCATATGATCTGAAAGGAAAAAGAAGGACCACAGGTGCATCTTTATGCGCAGCTTACAGATTTGAAGACAAAAGAGATACTGACAGGAATTGATCAGATTCCTAGGATCAGGAAGAATGGAAGATATCAGCTTGACATCTATACGAAAAGATGAATCTGGAAATCGATCAGAACAACTCTACCAAACGACTTGTTTTGTGGATACAGATAATCCAGAGATTTTTGTTCGCTATCAAAATCCAAGATCAGAAATTTTAAAATACCAGAAAGCTCAGATCATAGTTAAGGATGAAAATCTGAAAAAGGGAAATATGATCTTAAGAACATCGGGGAAACAGGTAAAGCCATGGAAGTTGGAAGGTGATCATTATGAAACAGAAGTTATATTTTTAAAGGACGGAAAACAGACATTGTCTGTTCAGGCAGAAGATCTGGCAGGAAATAAGATGATCATACAGGAAAAGTCGTTTATCATTGATACACAAAACCAAGGATTAAAATTCAAGGAATTGACAATGGAAGATCATATTCAAAGCCTGTAAAAATTCAAGTAGATGTGAAAGATCAAAATCTGAATCCAGATAAGACATATATTTATCTTAACGGAAAGAAGATGGATTCCGTTATGATCAAAAAGGATGGATATTATACCATTGATGTGAAAACTGAAGATCTTGCAGGAAATCAAAATAGGTGCAGCAGAAAATTTTACTGTCAATCAAAAAGGCATACAGATTCATTTTCTGCAGGAGGATTTAAAGGAAAAACAGATATCAACAAAAATCTGAAGCCAGGATTTCGCATTGAAAGTCTGGAACCAGTGCAGGTAATGGCATTTCTTGTGAATGGACAAAAAAAGGAATATCAATGGAAAGAAGATAAAGTTTATATAAAAGATCCTATCACAGAAAATGGGAAATGCAGTGTCAGTCTGCATGTAAAAGACAGTGCCGGAAATGAAAAAACAAGTGAAGAAATACAGTTTTTTATGACACACAAAAAACCGGTGATCAAAATAGAAGGGCTTGATCAGAAATCTGAATGTGAATATGGAAAACAGATCGGCATCCTTCTGGAAAATAAAAACAGATCAGTGGGAGAAGGTTATTTTGGATGGAAAAGAACAAAAACTGGAACATCATAAGATCACATGGAAAGAATTGGTTCCTGGAAAGCATGTTCTTCATCTGAAAGCAGTGGATCAGGCAGGAAATAAAACTGATCAAAGGATCACATTTAAGATCACAAAAGTCCTTCCAAAAGCAGTGAAACAAATTGTGGTAAAACAAGATAAAATACCATCAAAAAAGATGAAAAAAAACAAAAACATCCCAATTTATGGCTTTTATTTCTCATAGGAACAAAGCATTTTCGTATCTGTAAAAATGTTTTGTAGTTATAGGAAATCTAGGCATTCTTGAATCTTTTCATTCTATGTTATAATAAAGGTTACGTATATAGTTCAATCAAATGGAGGAATGGATATTATGGCAGAAGAAGTAAAAGAAACAAGAGAAGATTTCGAAGCACAGTTAGAAGAATCTTTAAATAAAGCATCAACAAATGAAGACGCAGTATGGAACCGTTTAGAGCAGATGAAAGAAGATGGGGATGTTCTGGCATTGACAGTTGGCGGTGTTGTAAATGGTGGAGTTATCGTTTATGTCGAAGGAATCCGTGGATTTATTCCAGCATCTTTATTATCAACAAAATATGTAGAAGATCTGAACGTATGGTTACAGAAAGATGTGGAAGCAAAGATCATCACAGTAGAACCAGAAGAACAGAGACTTGTCTTATCTGCAAAAGCTGTTGAGAAGGAAAAAAAGAAAGAAAAGAACGCGAGAATAAGATCAATGAATTAAAAGTTGGTACAGTTGTAGAAGGTACAGTTGAAAATATCATGCCATATGGAGCATTTGTTGATATCGGTGATGGAATCAGTGGATTAGTTCATATTTCACAGTTAAGCCAGAAGAGAGTAAAATCTCAGAAGAAGTTGTGAAAGAAGGAGATGCTGTTACAGTTAAGATCATTAAAGTCGCAAATGGAAAAAGTAAGTTTAAGTATCAAAGCATTAGAAGATGATAAAGAAGCAGCTAAGAAAGCAGAAGAAACTGGTGTGGAATACACGGAAGATGCAGCTGGAACAAGTCTTGGTGACTTACTTGCAAATATCAAATTATAGGAAGGAACATATATGGCAGGATCAGGTTTTGGCACAAATTTTCGAATTACAACATGGGGGAAACTCATGGTGCAGGCGTAGGTGTCGTGGTAGATGGATGTCCGGCTGGATTACCTCTTGAGAGAGAAGATGTTCAGAAATATCTGGACCGCAGAAAACCAGGGCAGTCAAAGTATACAACACAGAGAAAAGAAGGAGATCAGGTTGAGATTCTTTCTGGTATCTTCGAAGGAAGAACAACAGGGACCCGATCTCCATGGTTGTATATAACAAGGATCAGAGGTCTAAAGATTACAGCAATATCAAAGATATTTACCGTCCAGGACATGCAGATTTTACATTTGACATGAAATATGGATTCAGAGATTACCGCGGTGGCGGCAGATCTTCTGGACGAGAGACGATCGGACGATGTAGCAGCAGGAGCTGTAGCAGTGAAAGTTTTGAAAGAACTGGGAATTGAGATCAAAGCTTATGCAAAAGCAATCGCCGGAATTGAAGTATCTAAGGATCATTTTGACTTTGCGGAGATGAATAACAATCCATTTAACATGCCAGATAAAGAGGCAGCAAAACTTGTACAGGAGAAAGCAGACCAGATGATTAAAGAGATGGATTCCATCGGTGGTATCATTGAATGTCAGATCACAGGAATGCCAGTTGGAATCGGGGAAACCGTTTTTGATAAACTGGATGCAGAACTTTCGAAAGCCATTATGTCCATTGGATCAGTAAAAGGCTTCGAGATCGGAGATGGATTTGAGGCTGCCAACCTGCGAGGGTCAGAGAATAATGATGATTTTATCTGTGTTGATGGGAAGGTAGCAAAGAGACAAATCATTCTGGAGGAGTTCTTGGAGGAATGAGTGATGGAAGTGCGATCGTATTCCGTGCAGCCATCAAACCGACACCATCGATCGCACAGACACAGAAGACAGTCAATCGTGATCTTGATAATGTAGAGATTGAAATTCATGGCCGTCATGATCCAATGATCGTGCCAAGAGCTGTAGTTGTGGTAGAATCAATGGCAGCTGTTACGATTCTTGATGGAGTTTTAAAAGAATCTTGGTGCAACAATGGATAATATTAAGAAAATTTATGGTGAATAAGAATGTATGAATTAATCAAAAAAGACGGAAGAGCAAAAAGAGGCCGTTTAACAACGGTCCATGGTGTGATCGAAACACCAGTATTTATGAATGTCGGGACTGTGGCAGCGATCAAAGGTGCAGTCAGTACAGATGATCTCAAAGATATTGGAACACAGGTGGAGTTATCTAATACATATCATCTGCATGTAAGAACAGGAGATAAATTGATCAAAGGAATTTGGTGGACTTCATAAATTTATGAACTGGGATCGCCCAATTCTTACAGATTCTGGCGGATTTCAGGTATTTTCTCTGGCAAAACTCCGCAAGATCAAAGAAGAAGGCGTTTCTTTTGCTTCTCATATTGATGGAAGAAAAATTTTTATGGGACCGGAAGAGAGTATGCAGATACAGTCGCATATTGCATCAACGATTGCAATGGCATTTGATGAGTGTCCGCCACATCCGGCAACCAGAGAATATATGCAGAATTCTGTAGATCGTACAACAAGATGGTTGAGACGATGCAAAAAAGAGATGGACCGCTTAAATTCTCTGGAAGATACAGTTAATCCACATCAGATGTTATTTGGGATCAATCAGGGTGGAACATTCGAAGATATCCGAATCGAACACGCCAAAGAGATTTCCAAGATGGATCTAGATGGATATGCATTAGGTGGACTTGCGGTTGGAGAAACACATGAAGAGATGTACAATATCCTTGAAAAAGACAGTACCATATCTGCCAGAAGATAAACCAACTTACCTGATGGGGGTTGGAACACCGGTGAATATTTTAGAAGCAGTTGACCGTGGAGTTGATTTCTTTGATTGTGTATATCCAACAAGAAATGGTCGTCATGGACATGTATATACGAATCAGGGAAAACTTAATATGTTCAATAAAAAAAAATACGAACTGGACCATCGTCCGATCGAAGAAGGATGCCAGTGCCCAGCCTGTAGAAGTTACAGCAGAGCTTACATCAGACACCTTCTGAAAGCAAAAGAAATGCTTGGAATGAGATTATGTGTCTTGCATAACTTGTATTTTTATAATACAATGATGAGTGAGATTCGTCAGGCAATCGAAGAAGGAAACTATAAAGAATACAAGAAACGTAAGATTGATGGCATGATGAATCAGTAATCTTATTAGAAAGATGGAGGAAGAAAATGGATCAGGTTACAATGACAATTCTGATGCTGGTTGTTTGTTTTGGATTAATGTACTTTTTAACAATCAGACCACAGAAGAAGAAAGATGAAGAGTTAAAACAGATGATGGAGGCTCTGGAAGTTGGAGACAGTGTGTTAACAACAAGTGGATTTTACGGAGTTGTTGTAGATAAAGTTGATGAAACAACAATCATTGTTGAATTTGGTAACGACAAACATTGCCGTATCCCAATGGAGAAATCAGCAATCCAGGCAATGGAAAAAGCGAACGCATCATCATCTGAAGAATAAGATGAATATTTGATCAAAAGAAAAGAATCTGAGACAGAGAATAGTATCTGTATTTCAGATTCTTTTTGTTTCTTAATATTAATTCATCAGATCATCAATCAAATGATCTGGGACAAATAACGGTCCGCGTCCGGTTCCGATTTCAATATCTGGTTTATTCGTTCCATGGAAGTCTGATCCTCCAGTTGCAAGAAAGATCATATTCTTTCTGCCATTGGCGAAGTTTTGTGATCTGGCCGATATGATGGGAAGAATGATAAACTTCGATTCCTGCGAGCCCTTCTTCTTTCAGATTATGAATGAGATGTTTGGTATCTTCATTTGAAAATTTATATAAAAAATGGATGTGCAAGAACCGGAATTCCGCCAGCATCAAGGATTAATCTTAAGCAATCTTTTTGGATCAAAAAATGGTTTTGGAATATAGTATTTACATTTTTCACCGAGATATTTGGAAAAAGCCTGATCCATGGAAGAACAAATGCCTTCTGCGATCAAAGTTCTTGCAAAGTGAGCTCGTGTGATCACAGTATGAGGATCACCATTTTGCAGTTTTTCAAGCGTGATCGGATAACCGTCTTTTGAAAGAGTTCGATCATATCAAGATTTCTCTGAAACCGTTTGTCACGGAGCATGTTGAGCGTTTGATTTAACTGCTGATCCTTATAGTTGATTCCGTATCCTAATACATGAATCTCACGATGAAGTGCATCACATGAAATTTCAATTCCAGGAATGAATTTCAGATCATCTGGAAGATTCATAGCAAGAATTTCCGGAATTCCATCGACAGTATCATGATCTGTCAGAGAAAATCCATATAATCCTTTTTGCTATCACTTTTGAACAATCTGTTTTGGTGTAAAAGTTCCATCGGAACAAGTAGAATGTATATGAAGATCGATCATAGGAAAACTCCTTTCGTATTTTTAATGTCAGTTTATCACAAAAAGGTATAGATTCAAAATACCAGTCATAGATTAAATAGAAAAAGGAGCAATTGTTATGGACATGGGGAAAAAAGGGACTCTATATGATACAAAGTCTGGTATTTGCTTACATTGCCACAGGAATTTTATTGTGTCTTCTTGCATTTATCATCTATCAAAGCAATGCAGGAATGAAGATCGCGAATCTTGGGGTTACATTTACATATATTCTTGCATCTGTTTTTGCTGGCATGCTGATCGGAAAAGATCGGAAAAAAAGAAGTTTTTATGGGGATTTGCAGACAGGAATGTTATACTTTATGATCTTGACTTTGATCTCATGGATTTTTTCAAAAAAATATCGTTCTGTTTTCCACAGAAAGGATCACAGCATGTTTCTTATGTATTGCAGGAGGAACTTTAGGTGGAATGCTTGCTATTTGAAAATGAATATGATACAATATAGCAAGTTATTTTATGAGAATCAGGAGGACGATAAGATGAAACATATTAAAACTCTGACAAATAAAACATTACAGAACACAGTGAAAAAAAGGTGGATGTGGTGAATGCCAGACATCTTGCCAGTCAGCATGTAAAACATCTTGTACAGTAGGTAACCAGACCTGCGAACACAGCAAATAGTCAAATCGAACAAAGACTTTGTGCTTGAGGCGTTCCTTGTGGGCCGCCTCATTTTTTTTGATGAAAGAAAATAACAGATAAAAAAGAAAAGAAACAATGGTTCACCAGTATAAAAATAATGGATATAACATGGTCCTTGATGTAGCAAGTGGATCTGTCCATGTGGTTGATGACCTGACATATGAGGTGATTGCTTTATATGAGGATCATACATTAGAAGAGATCATCAAAGAATTATCATCCTGGGATGAGAAAGATGTCAAAGAATCTTATGGAGAAGTTACAGAATTAAAAGATGCAGGTGTATTATTTACAGAAGACTGTTATGAAGAATACATTTGTGGATTCAAAGACAGACCAACAGTTGTAAAGGCACTCTGTCTTCATATTGCACATGATTGTAACCTTGCCTGCCGATACTGTTTCGCAGAAGAAGGAGAATACAAGGGAAGACGTGCATTAATGAGTGCTGAAGTCGGTAAGAAAGCATTAGATTTTCTTGTAGAGAATTCAGGAAACCGTAGAAATCTGGAAGTTGATTTCTTTGGTGGAGAGCCTTTTGATGAACTTTGATGTAGTGAAAGAGATCGTTGCATATGGACGTTCTTTGGAAGAAACACATGATAAGAAGTTCCGTTTTACATTGACAACAAATGGTGTATTACTAAACGATGATATCATGGAATTTGCCAATAAAGAGATGGATAACGTTGTATTAAGTGTGGATGGAAGAAAAGAAGTTCACGATTACATGAGACCATTCCGTAATGGAAAAGGAAGCTATGATTTTGTTATCGACAAATTCAAGAAATTTGCAGATAGCAGAAACCAGCAGAAATATTATGTAAGAGGAACTTTTACACATCATAACTTAGATTTTTCAAAAGACGTTATGCATTTAGCAGATGCAGGATTCGAACAGATTTCTGTAGAACCTGTTGTGGCACCGGATACAGCAGATTATGCGATCACAGAAGAGGATCTTCCAATTCTGATGGATGAATATGATCTTCTTGCAAAAGAGATGATCAAAAGAGAGAAGGAAGGAAAAGGATTTACCTTCTTCCACTTTATGATCGACTTAACAGGAGGACCATGTGTTGCAAAAACGTTTATCCGGATGTGGTTCAGGAACAGAATATCTTGCAGTGACTCCATGGGGAGATTTATATCCATGCCATCAGTTTGTAGGAGAAGAAGACTTCTTAATGGGTAATGTTTACGAAGGAGTCAAGAAAGATGAGATCGTCAAAGAATTCAAAGGCATGTAATGTATACTCCAAAGAAGAATGTAAAAAATGTTTTGCAAGATTCTATTGCAGTGGTGGATGCAGTGCAAACTCTTATAACTTTAACGGTACGATCGATGGAACTTATGAGATCGGATGTAAATTAGAGCGCAAGAGGGTAGAATGTGCATTAATGGTAAAGGCAGCATTGGCATTAGAAGGGGAGAGACGGAGAATGAAGAAGCGTAATAGCAGTGGCAAGTATATTGCAGGGCTTATTTTACTGATCGCTTTGTGTGTGTTTTGGAGTATTTATCACAACCAAAGGGAATCACAAAGAAGAAGATTGGTCGAGCAAGCAATATCGAACTTGGATTAGATCTTGCAGGTGGAGTTAGTATTACATATGAAGTTGATGGCAAGAATGTATCTGATAGTGATATGAAAGATACTGTATACAAACTTCAGAAACGTGTAGAAGGGTACAGTACAGAAGCAGAAGTTTATCAGGAAGGAAAAGATCGTATCAATATCGAGAAATTCCTGGAGTAACAGATGCAAACAAGATTTTAGATGAGCTTGGTAAACCAGGAACACTTTCTTTTGCTGTCCAGAAACAGGTAAAAGTAAAGAAGAATGGAAAAACAACAACACAGACTACATTTAGATACCATTTTAACAGGACAGAATGTTAAGAAAGCCAAAAGCTGTCAACAAATCAGAATCAGACAACTGGTAAGAAAGAATATTTAGTTGCCCTTGAATTTGACTCCAAGGGAACAAAAGCATTTTGCGAAAGCTACAAAAAGCAAACATCGGAAAACCAATTTATATTATCTATGATAATCAGGTGATCAGTGCACCAAATGTACAGGAAGCGATCACAAAAGGAGAATGTACGATCGATGGTATGGAAAGTTATGAAGCAGCCGAGAATTTGCTTCATCAATTCGAATCGGTTCCTTACCAGTGAAATTAAACGAATTACGTTCTAACGTAGTATCTGCGAAATTAGGAGTTAATGCGATCCAGACAACGGTCAAAGCTGGAATCATCGGATTTGTACTGGTATGTTTGATCATGATCGCATTTTTATGCAGTGCCTGGTATGATTGCGTGTGTGGCACTTGCGATCTATATGCTGATGATGTTATTAGCACTGAATGGATTTAATGCGACACTGACATTGCCGGGACTTGCAGGTATCATCCTCGGTATCGGTATGGCAGTTGATGCAAGCGTTATTATTTATGCCAGAATTCAGGAAGAGATCGGGGCAGGAAAGAGTACAGGAGCAGCGATCAAATCTGGATTCGGAAAGAGCAGCATCAGCGATCATCGATGGTAACGTTACAACATTGATCGCAGTATTAGTTTTATGGTTTAAAGGATCTGGAACGGTCAAAGGATTTGCTCAGACATTGGAATGAGTGTATTAATTTCCATGTTTACAGCACTTGTGATCAGCCGATTCCTTGTATATGTGGCATATCATTTTGGCCTTCGCGACAAGAAATGGTATGGAAAACCAAGAACGATCAAAACAAGAGATTTTGTCCGTACAGGTAAGAAATACGTTGCAGTTGCAGGTGTGATCATTTTTGATCGGACTTGCTGCACTTCCAATGAATCGAAGCAAGATTGGATCAATCTTGAATTATGATCTGGAATTCTCAGGTGGTACAGCATCTACGATCACATTCAAGGATGACCAGAAAGTCAATGATTCTTTAGAAAAACAGGTTGTGAAAGCTTACGAGAAAGTCAGCAAGTCAACCTCTGTTCAGAGTCAGAAAGTAAAAGCAAATAATCAGATGGTTGTAAAGAGTGTAGAATTGAATCTGAGCCAGAGAAAACAGATCGAAAGTACATTAAAGAAAGATTATAAAGTAAAATCTGTAACAACAGAGAATATCAGTTCAACGATCAGTAATGAAATGCAAAGAGATGCATTTATTTCCGTTGTGATCTCAGCGATCTGTATGCTGATCTACATTGCAATCCGATTCAAAGATGTGAAGTTTGGATCTAGTGCGATCATCGCATTGATCAATGACGTATTGGTCGTATTTGCAGCATATTCTGTTGGAAGATTATCTGTTGGTGGAACATTTATCGCATGTATGCTAACGATCATCGGATACTCTATCAACTCAACGATCGTTATCTTTGACCGTATCCGTGAGAATCTGAAACTTCTTTGACAACATTTGACAACATTTGTTATGGTGTTAGCGTTATTTATCTGCGGAGTATCATCTTTAAGAGAATTTGCCCTGGCATTGATCGTTGGTGTTATTGGTGGAGCATTCTCTTCTGTATTCTTGACAGGACCATTATGGTATATGATGAAGACGCGAATTGGATCAGATGCGATCAAAGAAAATCAGGCAGCCAGTCAAGCACAGCCAGAGAAGATCACAGCAAATCCAAACCGCAAGAAAAAGAAGAAAAAAGAAAAGAAAATAAAACATTCAAAAAAGAGTATTCAGTAAATACTGGATGCTCTTTTTATGAAAAATGGAGTAAGATGATGGAACAGTGGTATCTGTATAAGAAAAAAAGGCTGATTTTAATCAGATTGGAGAAAAGTTTAACATAGATCCAGTGATCGCACGGCTGATCCGTAACAGGGATGTGGTTGGGGATGAACAAATACAGCAGTATCTGTATGGAGAACTTTCAGATATTTCAGATCCTTTTTTTTTGATGAAAGGCGTCAAAGAAGGAGCTGAGATTTTGAAGCAAAAGGTACAAGAGGGAAAAAACGATCCGTATTATTTCAGATTATGATGTAGATGGAGTTGTCTCAAATTATATTTTGTGGAAAGCGATTCATGATCTTGGTGGAAAGATTGATTTTCAGATTCCAGACCGCATGAAAGACGGCTATGGAATTAATGAAAATATCATTGAAAAAAGCAGTGGAAGACCAGATTGATACGATCCTTACCTGTGATAATGGGATTGCAGCAGCAGATGCAGTTGCATACGGCAAAGAACATGGACTGACAATGATCATTACGGATCATCATGATGTGCCATTTGATACCGATGAAGCAGGAATGAGAAAAGAGGTTCTTCCACCAGCAGATGTAGTGATCAATCCAAAGCAAGAAGCATGCAATTATCCGTATCCGTTACTTTGTGGAGCAGGAGTGGCTTTTCAGTTTATGAGGGCATTTTATCAGGCAATGGAAGAAGATGAAAGCCAATTGGAAGAGTTGTTATCCATGCTTGCGATCGCGACTGTTTGTGATGTGGTAGATTTGACAGGAGAAAACAGAATCTTTGTCAAAGAAGGATTACGCCGAATCAAAGATACACAAAATATCGGGTTGAAAGCATTGCTGAATGTGCATGATCTGATGGATAAACAGATACAGTCTTATGCACTAGGATTTATTGTTGGACCATGTATCAATGCGAGTGGACGTTTGGAATCTGCCGAAAAAGCATTGAATCTATTTCTGGAAGAAGATGAAGAGAAGGCAAAACAGACAGCAGAAGAATTAAAAAAGAACTGAATGATCTTCGGAAAAACCATGACAGAAAATGGTGTAAAAGAGGCACTGGGACAGGCGTTTGAATATGAAGCAAAAGGGAGATAAAGTGCTTGTATTATATCTTCCAGAATGTCATGAAAGTATTGCAGGTATCATAGCAGGAAGGATCAAGGACCGCTTAAATCATCCAGCATTTGTCTTAACAGATGCAAAAGAAGGAATCAAAGGTTCTGGACGTTCCATCGAAGGATATTCCATGTTTGAAGAGATGATGAAAGTAAAAGAGGTGTTCACAAAGTTTGGGGGACATCCAATGGCAGCAGGATGCTCTTTGGAAAAAAAGAAAAATTACAGGAATTCCGCAAAAAAGATCAATGAGAACTGTGCCCTTGAGAAAAAAGATTTTGCAAAGAAAGTACAGATTGATATTGATATGCCAGTTGATTATATTACCATGGATCTGATCCATCAGTTATCTGTTTTAGAGCCATTTGGAAAAGAAAATAAAAAACCATTATTTGCACACAGAAAGTTAAAAAGTGGAACGTGTGAATGTTTTTGGAAAAAATAGAAATGTGATAAAATTAGCATTAAAAGAGTAGTCAGGGAACTAGGATTGATGGTATGATTTTTGAGGATGAAGATGAATTTCGAGAGAAAATGGGAACATCAAAGTATATCACATGTACATATTATCCAGTGATCAATGAGTATCAGGGATATAAAAGTCTTCAGATCAATATTCAAAATTATTTTTTTGTGGAGGAATAGCATGAGTAAGATAAAATTAGTAGCAATGGATTTAGATAATACACTCTTAGACAGCGAGAAACAGATTTCAAAACACACAGAAGAAGTTCTAAAAGAAGCGATCAGAAGGGGTGTTTATATAGTTCCAGCAACAGGACGTATTTTTAAAGCAATTCCAGAATTTTTAAGAGATATTCCAGGCGTTCGATATGCAGTTTGCTGTAACGGGGCAACTGTTTATGATCAGAAAGAAGATAAGATCATATATACAAATCATTTACCAAAAGAAACGGTATTTTCGTTGTTTGATATTTTGGAAAAATATCATTGTACACGTGATATTTATCAGAATGGGCAAGGGTATATGGAACGATGCTATTTTGACCATCTTGCAGAGTATGGTGTATCAGATCATGTATTAAAACTTGTGAGAGATACAAGACTACCGCTGGATGATCTGCGAAAGTACATTGAAGAGCATCCGCTGGGAATTGAGAAGATCAGTGTATTTTTTGATGATATGGAAGAGCGGGAAACTGCAAGACAAGAATTAATCGAGAAAAATATTGCGAGTGTATCAAGTTCTCTGGGAAATAACATTGAAATAAATCAGATTGGATGTGATAAAGGAGATGGACTTTTTACATCTGGCAGAGCAAATTGGACTATCTATGGATGAAGTGATGGCATGTGGAGATGCAGGAAATGATACGATGATGATCAAAGCTGTAGGAACCGGTGTTGTTATGGAAAATGGACAACCTGATCTGAAAGAGATCGCAGACTTTGTGACAAAGACAAATAATGAAGATGGTGTTGCATATGCAATTGAAAAATTAGTCTTTGAAGCATAAGATGTGAAAAAATGTGAACATGGATCATGACTATTCATTTTTATTGACGAGGGTATCCAAAGTGGTATAATAAGTATGTTTAAATAGTTAGGGGAACAATGAAAGATGAGAAAAAACACGTAAAACAGCAGCTGTAGTAGCTCTGTATACGTTTTTGATGCTTGGATCAGTGTCTGTGGTCAGAGCAGATCAGCCAGTCACAAGAGAGCAAATAAGCAGTGAACAGACTGAGACCAAGACAGATTCTTCTGCCCAAACGACAGAAAGTGAAGCAACGACAGAGACAACAACACAGACGACTCAGGCAAAGCCGACAACGGAAGCAACAACGCATACGCATACAGCGGCAACGACACATACAACGGCTTCAGCAACACATACAAAGAAACATACAGTAGCAACACATACAAAAAGAAACAAAAGACAAAGTCTGATCAAGACAAGAAGAAAGACAAAAAAAGACAAAAAAAAACAAGAAGAAAGACAAGAAATCTATCATTCCAAAAGTATATAATGACCATAGTCTTGAGATGAAAGATAAGAAAGAGACGATACAGGGATTTATTTATTTTAATCAGGCAGATGCAGCATGGAATGACAATGGATATCAGATCAAAAGCAGTGGATGCGGACCAAGCGCTATGGCAGTTTGTATCAGTTCGCTGACGAATAAATGGGTAACTCCAGTTGATACAACAGTATGGGCATATAAGAATGGCTATTACAGTAGTGCTGGAGCAAGTCATGAGATGGTCCCAGCACTGGCACAACAGTATAAACTGGAATGTCATGGACTTGGAAGTGATGTCAGCAAGGTTAGAGATGCATTGAAGAAGAAGCATCCAGTAGTAGCACTGATGGGACCAGGATATTTTACGAAGAAAGGTCATTTTATCGTATTGGTTGCGATCGATGATAATGATCAGGTAACGGTTGCAGATGTTGGAAGCAGACAGCGTACACAGTACAAATATCCACTAAAAGAAGTGATCGCACAGACGAAGTCAGCATCAGCAGGAGGTCCATGCTGGGAGATTTATTCTGATCAAAAAGATATCTGCGAAGGCTGATAAGAAGGCAAAGCAGCTGAAGGCTGAGAAGAAATATAGAAGCAAAGAATTTAAAGCAATGTATAATGAGATCAAGTCAGTATTGCAGAAGAATTATCAGTTAGCGGTTCCACTAAAGAAAGGAACACTAGTTAGTGAAGAACAGTTTGTTACGATCACATCCTTAGGAATCAACGATAAAGTTTCCGTAATGGATGCGAGCAAGAAGCTAACAAGTGATGTCGACCTTGACACAGTAGTAGATGAGATTCAGACAGAGGCAGTCAAGGATTCTTTTTTGGAATACGATCATGATCGCACCTGACAAAAACAAATTTAATATATAAATAATATATATATCACATAAAGAAAAGCACAGAATCATTGAGTATGATCAATGATTTCTGTGCTTTTTTTCTATTCTAAAAAATAGGAGGAAAGAAAAATGAAGATTCAAAATATGATCAAAAAATAACGATTGCTGTATTATCTGCAGCAATGATGCTTGCACCTATCGTTAATATCAAAGCGGCATCAACAGATGTGGTCGATACAAGCAAAAACCGGATCTATAACGATCCACAAATATGACATGACAGCAGCAAAACAGGCCGGTGTTAACACCAGTCAGTTTACACCAACAGGAAAACAGGACGCTGCTGCGGAAGCAGCCTTGGAAAAAATATGCGATCAAAGGTGTGGAATTTAGTTACCTGCGAGTTGGAAATGTTGAACAGCAGAGTGAGAATGGAAAGATTCAGATGATCTATGAACTTCCAACCACAATACAGCAGATTTTGGATTTGACATCTTCTGATGCAGCTAAAACAGAAGGAAGTAAGACATATTTCACAAGCCAGCAGATCAATGAGAAACTTGCCAAGGCATTAGAAGATAATACGGTAACGAAAGATAAATTAGAAGATTACATGGGAAAGAATGGGACAGCCATGGATGAGACTAATGCTAATGGTGTGACAAGTAAAGACAAATTGCCACTGGGTCTTTACCTGATCGTTGAGACAAAGGCACCAGAAAATGTAACTTACACAACAAATCCATGGTTTGTACAGTTGCCATCCACGGATTCTAAGGGAGATGACTGGTTCTATGATGTGATCTGTTATCCAAAGAATGAAACTGGAAATCCAACACTTGACAAAAAGAGTACGCAATAATCCAGATCAGGACAATGTAACAACTGCCAATACAGACAGACTGGCAGATTTTACTTCTGCAAGAAATGAATATAAATATCAGAGTACCGTGACAGCATCTAAAGCAGAAAGACTGGATTATCAGTTCATTTCAAAATTGCCACATATCACATCATCAACAACCTACCTGTCAACTTATACATTTAACGATACAATGGCAAATGGAATGACATATGGGAAAGATGCCGTGATCGCAATCTATGAAACTAAGGATGCAGCGGACAGAACAAATGTGAACAATGTTGAGAAGAGTGGTGCATTGGCTGTATGGAAGAGTTCCGACACGGATCCAAAGTTTGCAGCAACATACGGAAAATCTGGAGACGATCCTGCAATGAAGATCGAGATGACAAAAGCAGGACTTAAGGAGTTGAATAAGAAATATTCTGATAAATATATTGTTGTATACTATACAGCTAAGGTGAACACAGATGACAGCGTTATTCTTGGTGATAAAGGAAATCCAAACGATGTATCCCTTTACGTGGAAGAGAACAAATACGAATTATTATGATATTTTAAAAGACAAATGTATCGTATACTCTTACGGATATGATCTGACAAAGAAATTTTCTGACAGCAAGGGAGATGCAACAAAGGTTAAATTCGTTGTAAAAAAATAAGACAGATAATTACTATCTGGTAGCAAGAGCAGATAGAGCAGGTGTTTATCAGGTAACAGGAAAGTCTGCAAAAGAAGCTGATGCGACTCAGTTTAGTCCGTCTTCTGATGGAAAACTTGTGATCAATGGGATCGAAGGAGATGAATATGGATTTACAGAAACACACTCCGATGCAGGATACTCCCTGTTAAAGAAAGAAGTGATCGTTAAGGTCAAAGAGACAAAAAGCAGATATCACACCAACCGAAGCAAACATCACAGGGATCCAGAGTAAGTCTGATGCAGATTCCACAGCAAATGATGGAGTTCCTAATGGTTCGGTATTAAAGAATGATGTGACGGTTCAGACTACAGCAGCGAGTGCGACTGTGGATGAGACAAAGGCAACGATGACAAAACACGATGATTCTGGAAATGCATATATCAATATGCAGATCACAAATCAGAAGCAGTTCATGCTGCCAATGACAGGTGGGGCAGGAAACTATCTTCTGATCATTGCAGGGGTTGTTGTTGCTGGATGTGGGATCTTGATCTTGAACAAAAAACAGAGGACGATCACAAAGATAAAATGAAACAAAAGATCATACCGATTCTGGTTATTCTGGCCGGCTTTTTTCTGTCTGTCTTATCCATTTGTAAGCAACTATCTGTTTGAAAAGAGTGCAGGTTCGACAGTGGAAAGTTATCAGGAAAAGGCAGCCGGAATGGATCAGGCGATCATAAAAAAAGTAATGGATGAAGCAAAACAGTATAATGGGGAATTGATGCGATCTTCAGTACAGTTGACTGATCCGTTTAAGGTAAAACGTTTGGATGGAGAGATGGTTCATTATAATAGAATATTAAATATTGATGGATCATCGATCATGGGATATTTAAAGATTCCTTGCATTTCAATTAATCTGCCGATCTATCATGGGACAAGTGGGACAGTTTTGGAACATGGGATCGGACATCTGGCTACATCTTCCTTTCCGATTGGAGGAAAAGATACCCATGCGGTGCTGACTGGACATACTGGGCTTAGTTCTGCAAAAATCTTTACAGATCTGACAGAGATGAAAAAGGGAGATTTCTTTTTTTATACATGTATTGGATAAAAAGCTTGCTTACAGTGTGGATCAGATCACAGTCGTGGAACCACAAGATACAAAAGAAACTTCAGATCATGGAAGGAAAAGATCATGTAACATTGGTTACTTGCACACCCTATGGAGTTAATGACAAGCGTTTATTAGTCCGAGGAGTTCGCACAGCTTATCATGCAAAAGAGGAAGAGATAAGAGCAAGAAATCATCATTCGCAATGGATGGAAGTTTACAAACGGGCCATCTTTGCGGGACTATTGATCATTTGTGTATTGATCGCAGCCAGAAAAAGTATATGAAAAGATGAAAAGAAAAAGCGGAGAAAGGAGATATGGGTGAAACAAAAGATCATAAATATTGTTGGAATCTTTTTCTAGTGATAGGGATCACGTTACTGCTTTATCCGGAGATTATATCATATCTGAAACAAAAACAGTCCGATCAGACAGTGAAAGAACTGACGCAGAGGAGAAGCAAAAAAAAACAGGATGATCTACTGTATCAAAAAGCAGTCTGCTATAACAGGAAGATATTCAAAGAAAAACAAGCAGGACTAAAGGATGTATTCAGTTACCGCAGTGCACCGATCGTCTTAAGAAATGAAAAGAATACCTTCGGTTACATTAAGATACCGAAGATGAAACAGAAACTTCCATTATATTTGGGAGCGACGATGGAAAATATGAGAAAAGGAGCAGCGATCATGGGACAGACATCCCTGCCAGTAGGACAAAAAGACAGCAACTGCGTGATCGCTGCACATCGGGGATATCGGGGAATTCCGTATTTTCGGGACATCGAACAGTTAAAAAAAACAGGCGATCAGGTGATCATTAGGAATCTATGGGAAAGACTGGATTATCGGGTTACAAAGATTAAAGTGATCGATCCATATGATATGGACAAAATTCTGATTCAAAAAAGGAAAAGATATGGTCACACTTTTAACCTGTCATCCGTACCGAGGACATGGAAGATATCGGTATGTGGTGTACTGTATGAGGAATCATGGACAGAAGATCAGGAAACAAAAGGAAGATAGATAAAAATAGATGGAGAGGAGGATATGATGAAGAATGCAAAAAAGATCCTGGAAAGAAAACGAAAGATCATAGTGGTATTAGTGGTCATGGTTTCATTTGTTTCTGTTCTGGCATGGTATCAGATGAAGAAGGCACATGCTTATCAATCATATAATACAGGAGGAAACAAACATTTTAAAGATGGACATTTAACAGTGAACATCAATGGACCAAATGGGAAAAAGCGATAGTCTGACAATGTATATTCATAGTGATGAATATGAAAAAAATAAAAATGTCAGCGGTGGGACATTTAATAATTCCAGACATCCATATACGGTAACGACGTATTCCGGTGGAGGCGGAGATTATAAGCTTACAGTGAATAAACAGACGATATATTCAGAGAAGAACAGTAACAACAACTATACACTTTTAACGATCAAAGTCTGGTATCTGTTACCGGCCCATGAACAGCATCGATCCTGGGAATGGGTAACGGTGGATAAACCAGTATTTTCAGATCCGAGCAAGGGATATAACGCTTTATTGTGGAGGAAATGATGGATTTTGGGAAAATTCCTATCATGATACTCAAGAACATTGGAAATCAGTAAATATCCATGTCAGTACTGGATTGGTCGGAGTGGCCTCTGCTGACAGAGATGGATGGAAAACTTATGACTGGTGTTCTATAAATCTGAATCTGGAAAAGCCAAGCCGTAGCATTTATTACAACGGAAATGGTGGAGATGGTGCAGATGTAACATGGAATTTTACGGATGGAGATTATTTTTCGTTTCCAACGGTATCAAGAAGAGGTTATACCTTGGAAGGATGGCTGGATGAAGGAACAAAATGGATGTCCAATACAGGCTGGCTGGTATGTGGTAATTATACAGAGACAGCCCAGTGGACAGCGAATACATACACTGTAAACTATGATGGAAATGGAGAAGATTCTGGATATGTGAATGATGGGACAGCCACGTACGATCAAAATTACAGCTTTGCTGAGAATGGATACACGAAAAAAGGCTATGCCTTTGTTGGATGGAATACAGATAAACATGCGGTGAGAGCACGGTATTCTCCAGAGAGACGATCACATGGAGTAACACGGAGGGTATAACACTTTATGCTGTTTGGTCCAAGAACTCTTATGAAGTAACATTTGATGGAAATGGTGCATCAGGCAGCAAAAAGACTGTGGAATTAAAATATGGACAGGATGATATCCTGCCAGCAAATACATTTGAACGGCCGGGATATACCTTCCTTGGATGGAGTGAAGATCCGAATGCGATCAAAGCAAAATATACCGATAGACAGGTAGTCAATACTCTCTGCGATGCTGGACAGACTTGTGAATTGTATGCTGTCTGGAAGAAAACAGATGGATCATTCGACACACACAACATTATTCATGATGACGGCATGTTTAATGGCTCGATCGAACTGGAAGGGCAGAATGGAACTGGATTTTCGAGAGACCACGTAGATTCTGAGTATGGAAGGATCGACAAGGAAGGGCAGCCAGGATATTTCACAAAACCGTTACAAGTAAAAAGGAGGAAGAAAGTTTGAAACAAATGAAGACGATCTGTAAAAAGATATCGGTAAGTATTCTTACCCTCCTGATGATCATGACAATGTATCTGAGTGGTTCAGGAGAATCACTGTTCCTGAAGAATAGAGACGTCAAGGCTTTCACAGGAAAAGCCAAACTGGTGATGAGCCAGGCATTATCAAGTAATAAGATCTCAGAGATCGATCGTCCTGCATCAGAAGGTCTGTGGAGTATGACAGCTGACGGACACAGAGTGTTTTGCTTAAACTCTGGAAAGACCATGTGTTCTGGAGATACCTTAAAATACAAGACGATCAATGCAGCAACTTATGAAAAAAGGGAATTGCAAAAGCATTAAACTGGTATTTCAGATCAAGCGGCAAGAATACAAAAGATCTGTCATTGTGTCAGGCATACATCTGGGCATGTGGACATGGAGCGAATAAGCAAAATACCGTTTATCAGGCAGGAAAAAATGTGGAC
>VOFC01005054.1_pt1 | contig 26890 bp, 39 predicted proteins | sample 5384161 | NCBI WGS metagenome assembly VOFC01 (sample SAMN12384722, study PRJNA508395) | human gut metagenome | isolation source: healthy gut B | host: Homo sapiens | reverse complement strand
ATTTCAGTTTTGCCCAGCGGACGGCGGCCTTTTTCGACTCATAGGTGCTTATGTTGCTTTCGCTTCGTTTGTCTATCATTCCTTGGTGGTGTTGGTAATAGCTTTTACTGGACCTTTCGGGTATGCTTGCGTTACAAAAAACGAAGGAGGTATCCGAGAATGGCAACCACTAAAAACTTGTGTGCTCAGATCCCCATCGCCCTGCACGAGCGAGTCAGCGAAGAACGAGAACGGCTGGGTGAGACCACCAGTGAGTACATCGCAAACCTCATTCAAGAATACTACAACATGATTGAAAATCAGAAAGGCGGCATTCAAATGACTGAAAAAGGCAGAACGATGGCATTCCAGATTCCCGAAGAACTCTTCCAGCGCATCAAGCGTCACCTGAGCGCGAAACACTCCGGCACCGGGGCTTTTTTGCGTTTCACCAGAAAGGAGGGCATCACAATGACAAGCGAGATCAAGAGACGCTTCACAGACACAGAAATGCAGATCGCCAGAGAAACGGACCTGCCGGAGCTGCTCTCCCACCTCGGCTATCAGGTCAAGCGCGTGGGGCGCTTCCATACTACCGCGGAGATGGACAGCCTGCGGATCAAGGACCGTCGAACCTGGTTCCGGTATTCCCAGAATACCGGCGGGGATGCCATCACCTTCCTCCAGCAGTTTTGCGGAAAATCCTTTCCGGAAGCGGTGGAGTACCTTCTGACCTTCCATGGGAAAGCCAGAGACGCGCCCATTCCGCAGCCAAAGCCGATCAGCCCGAAACAGGAGTTTTCCCTGCCGCCCCGCAACGCGGATGACAGAAGGGTTTTCGCCTATCTCCGTAAGCGGGGTATCGCCGCACAGGTGATCCGGCAATTTCTGAATGCTGGGCTGCTGTATGAGGATGCGGTACATCATAACTGCGTCTTCGTCGGCAGGGATGAATCCGGACAGGCAAAGTACGCGGGACTGCGCGGCACCTATGATCTGGACGGTCCCGGCTTCAAGGGAGACGCTCCCGGCAGCGACAAAAACACAGGCTTCTCCCTCCCGCACGATCCGCAGTCAGATCTGGTGCTTGTCTTTGAGGCACCCATCGATCTGATGAGTTACCTCACGCTCCACAGAGACATGGTCAACGCCGTTGCTCTGTGCGGACTCTATGACGGCGCACTGCAGACCTATTTGCAGGCGCATCTGGAGATCCGCCGTATTGCGCTGTGTCTGGACGCGGACGAGCCTGGGCAGAAAGCCGCCCAGCAATTACAGGAAAAGTATCAGCTACAGGGGTATGCCGTTACCGTGGAGAAACCGCGCTGCGGCAAGGATTGGAACGAGTATCCGCAAAAACGGCTTTGCAGCCGGGAAAGGGGGCGATAGCCAAAAAGGACATCGTTTTCAACGCGGATAAAAAAAAAAATATAAGGAGGACCTATGAATCTGAAAAAGAACCATTATTCCCGCAGAGCGCTGGCGCTGCTTCTGACGCTCAGTTCTGTTTTATTCATCGTATTTCGTCTCCTTCATATCTAAAATGACTGGAAATGATATGCGCTATTATAGCAGACTCCCCACCTGCTGACAATACTGCCAGCAAAACAGAATCAGAGAGGATGATCATGATTTCAAAAGAAAAGGAAAGAACACCCTGCATATTGCGTCTTGCTCCTTCGGCAAAGACAGCCTTGCCACGATCCTGCTGGCGTTGGAGCATGGGAGCCGCTGGATGAGGCGGTCCACTGTGAGTGATGTTCGATAAAAAGAACCTCCGGCGAGGTGCCGGAGCATCGGGCATTCATCTATGAGACTGCGCTCCCCAGACTGGAACGGTTGGGCATCCCGGTCCGTGTGCTGCGTTCGGATAAGACCTATCTGGACCTGTTTGCCGGAGTCATTACCCGCGGTCCGAAAAAAGGACTTCGACGCGGATTCCCTCTGTGCGGGCATTGCTACGTTCAGCGGGACTGCAAACTCCGTCCCATCCGCCGGTATAACAGGACTCTGACGCCGGATACTGTGCGGTATGTGGGCATCGCCAGCGATGAGCCGGTGCGCTTGTGCCGCTTGCAGAAAAATCAGGTGTCCCTGCTGGAAAAATATCACTACACTGAAGAGGATGCAAAGCAGCTCTGCCAAACGGCAGGGCTGCTTTCACCCTGTCTATGCTTTCACAGACCGTGGCGGCTGCTGGTTCTGCCCGAATGCCAAGCGGAAGGAGCTGCGGCACCTTTATGACCACCATCCAGAGCTGTGGGCGAAGAATGCTGGAGCTGCAGGCAATGCCGGGAAAGGTGTCCGAGAAATTCAACCGCACGGAGCGCTTTTCCGACATCGATGCGGCATTCCGAAAAGAAGATGCCCTGTGCCCAAAAAGCGGCATAAAAAGGAAAAAAGGAGATGAGAACCATCAGCAATCAAAATATGAGATCACAGACATTGCCCATGAGGAATATCCGTTCCTGCACCGCATCCGTGCGCTGCGGGACATCTGCGGTGAGATTTGCGCAGGCGACATAGGTGGCTTCGTGGAAAGCGAAAGCAACCTGTCCGCGGAGCCGGGAGACTGCGCGTGGATCTTCGATGACGCCATTGCAGCGGGTGACGCCTATGTGGATCGGGATGCTTGTCTGCGGGGCGATGCCATTGCCTGTGGCAGCGCCTATGTTTCCAAAGGCAGCGTGATGGGCGGCCACAGCCGCGCCGAGGACAACGCCTATCTCTGCGGGGCCTCCATGACCGGAAAAGCGCTGGCTTCCGGAAACGCGCAGATCATTCACGATCCCCATACGATGGGGACTCCCATCCTGTCCGGCAACTGCAAGGTGTATGGCACGGTGCAGGGGATATCCGCATCACCGGTTCTGCCGTGATCCTGCCCTGCGAGGAAGTCCGCAACGATACAAGGGATACCTTTGTCCTGAGCGGCAAGAGCCGCAGCGTGATCCGCGGCATCGGGCGTGACAGACTTGAAACCTCTGCAAAAAGAAGTAAGTCCTATGAAAACAAAAACGCCAAAAGAAACGAGGTGTGGAGCGATGACCGTGTATGAGCAGGAGCTGCGAAAGCTGTTTGAACTCAGCGATCTCGTGGATCGGCCTCAATTCTCCGGGCGTGTGTGCGTGGGAGATCTCGGAAAGGACCTGCGTGTACGGGCGGAGTTTCTCTCTACCCATATCTCCAGCCAATATGACGCCATCCGCCTCACGGTGCTCAACCGCACGGAGGGCGTGGTGGACCGGACGCTGCTGCGCTTTCAGGATGTCTGGGGTAAAAAGCAGGTGCCGAACAATCCCAACTTCCGCAGCGGCGTCGTTTCCCCACCTGTGGGATGACTACGGAAAAGTGGAATGGTACGCCTATCATCCCACTGCCGCGGACTATGCCGCTCTGCGGGATCCGTCGGTCAGTATCTGTCCGCATTCCGGGAGCGCACGCCGGAGCGGGAACGGAGCGGCCCCAAGCTGGTCTATATCTGTGCTCCGCTGCGGGGCGATGTGACAAACAATGTAGAGTTTGCGCGGCAGAAAGCGCAGGAGGTGTTTGCGGAGGGGAATATCCCTATCTGTCCGCATCTGCTGTTTCCGCCTGTCGCAGATCCCGACCGATCCTGCCCAGGATGAGAAAAGCCAGAGCAATGGGGCTGCGCCTGCTGGAATCCTGCCAGCAGATGAATGTGTACGGTCCGGTCTGGACGGATGGGATGTGGCAGGAGATCTATAAAGCCGGTGAGCTGGGCATCCCCGTGTTGACGGATCAGAAGACCATTGGCCGGACGCCGCCTGCACGGCATCCCAAAAGAAAGGAGAGATAAATGCCAATTGAGAGAGATCACTGCGGACGATCTGCGGGATATGGAGCATCAGGAGGGACTGGTGCTGCAGGGCTGCGGCGGCGAGGCGCGGGAGTGGCTGGATGGCATCAACGACCTGTTGACGCAGGACGGCATCCTGCAGAATGGCAACCGTTTTGAGACGGTCAAGGTTTTTCAGCACGATGGACTCACCAATCTGCTGTTCCCCTTCGAGAACATTCAGGTGGACATGGGGAAGCTGGCGATGTGGCGTTTGCAGACCCACGGCGCATTCGGCGGCACATGGCTGTCCGACTATGTTCCCCAACAGGCTGGGCGAGTTTCGCTCCGTCCGGCAGGAGAACCCCCGCCCTCTCTGCCCCCTGCTGGGGCAGGACGGCAACATCTTCCATCTGATGGGTATTGCCGCCAGAGTTCTTCGGCAGAATGGCATGGCGGCAGAAGCCAAGGAAATGCAGACCCGCATCATGGGCGGAGCGTGCCACAGCTACGAGGAAGCACTGGGAATCATCAGCGAATATGTGGAGACGGAGCTGTCTCCGCCCCGCGAAAATCGAACGAAAAAGAAGGAGAAGCATGAGCATGAGCGATAATCAGAAATGGAGCATCCTCCAAGGGGATGCCCTGAAGGTGCTGGGGACCTTTGCCCCCCAACACCTTTGACGCTGTCATCACCGATCCGCCCTATGCGTCCGGTGGCCGCACCCAGGCGGAGAAAAACAAATCCACCGCCCGAAAGTATTCCAGCATGGGTGAGAACGCGCCGCCCCCTTTCGATGGGGACGCCAAGGACCAGCGCTCCTGGACCCGTTGGGCGGCAGAGTGGTTGTATGAAGCGCGAAAGGTATGCAAGAGCGGTGCGCCGGTATGTATGTTCATCGACTGGCGGCAGCTTCCCGCGGCGACACCGACGCTCTCCAGTGGGCCGGTTGGATCTGGCGCGGCACCGCAGTCTGGGATAAGGGCAACAGCCGCCCGCAGAAGGGGCGCTTCCGTCAGCAGGCGGAGTATATCGTCTGGGGTTCCAACGGCGATATGCCCATCAGCCGTCCGGTCCCGTGTCTGCCGGGGGTGTTCAAATACGGCAATCCCCAGAGCCGCATCCATCTGACAGAGAAGCCGCTGCAGCTGATGCGGGACATCGTGAAGATCACGGAACCGGGCGGGCATATTTTGGACCTTTGCCGGCAGCGGCACCACGGTGCTGGCGGCTGTGCAGGAGGGCTATACCGCCACCGGCATCGAAGTCACAGACACCTATGGGAGCTGGCGCGGAACGTATCCGAGCCGAGATGCCACCGGCATCGAAGTCACAGGACACCTCGTTTCATATGCGGAGCTGGCACGGGAACGTATCCGGAAGGAACTTTGAGGCGTGCGCCGCCTGAGCCTGCGCTGGTGCGGATGGCAACAGCTGCAGATGCTTGCTTACGGTGAGGATGCGCCTCTTGAAACGGCATTCTTTGTAGATGCCCTGATCGGCAACTGATCGGCATAATGGCAACTGGGGAACCTGTATATGACGAGCAGCCTTATCAAACAGACGAAAGCATCATGGGAAAGCCAGAAGGATTTCGTCCTTCCCTTCGACGCGGACAGAAATCGAACTTCGTCTGCTTATTCGGATTGCAATGCGGCAGAAAACGAGAATCAATATGAAGTATTTGATCATCGAGCGTTGACTTGCAAAAACAGTTTTATAAGACCATGCTACAGGCCAGAAAGAGCGAATTCTTGATTTCTCAATGCGAAAATTGGAAACGGGAGGGTTCAGTGATTTTGAACGGTAATAATGACAGGCAGGGTGTCATCACACCCTGCCGTTTCTATTTTGGGTGTTACATTGACACCCTGTGCGGAAGGACCCTGCGAAACCGGATGTCTGGCGCTGCTGCCAGACATTTCTTTTTTCTGGAAAAGGTGCGGACCGTGTCCGCCTGTATTGGAATCAACCTATCTCTCAAAAAACGCCCCGCCAACGGCGGGGAACAGCCAACGCCGCCGTGGGCGGCGCTGGCGCAAGCATAAATTTGTATGACAAACGCGCTTGCTGGGGGCATCCCCAGTCCCCAATGCCGCCTGCGGGCGGAAGATTTTGCGGCAGCGCCGCAGGGAAAGGAGGGCGATATGCCCGAAAAAAACACACATGATCTCCGTCCGGCTGACCGATGCGGAGTGCAGGAAGCTGTCGCAGATCTGCGCCGTCTCCGGCTTGCCGGTCAGCGCGGCGGTCCGGGAAATGATCGGCGGCGTTACCATCCGCCAGCGGCCGCCGCAGGAGCTTCACGACCTGTATGTGGAGATCAACCGCATCGGCAAGAACATCAATCAGATCGTCCGGAAAGCCAACGCCGGTTTTTGCTACGAAAGGAGGATATCCGGGAACTGAAGTTTCTGATGCGGACGATAGAGACAAAAATGACAGAATTGGTGAAACAGTAATGGCAGTCACAAAAATCCTTGCCCGCAGAGGCGGTTTGGCGCAGGCCATTGCCTATGTGGTCAACGGCGACAAGACGGAGGAACAGGTGCTGACTGCCGCGCAGGGGTGCTCGATCGGAAGCGCCTGCTTTGAGATGCAGGATGCCAAGATCCGCTGGAACAAAACAGACGGAGTGCAGCTCTATCATATCATCCAGTCCTTCCGTCCCGGCGAAATCGAGGCCGGGATTGGCGCTGGAGATCGCACAGGAATTTACGTGCGGGAGCATCTGCCCGGATATCAAGGCGGTCATTGGCGTCCACACGGACCGGGAACACATCCATGCGCACATCGCGTTCAACTCCATCAATCAGCTCACCGGAGAAAAATATCACAGCAACGCCCGAAGCTACTACCAGCAGATCCGTGCCATTTCAGACCGGCTCTGCCGGGAGCATGGATTGTCCGTCATCGTGCAGGGCGCGCCTGCCAGGTCGGTCAGCTACATTGAGTGGCTGCGGCAGTCCAAGGGGCAGCCCACCTTCTGCTCCCTGCTGGAGGCAGATCTGCGGATGCCATCCGGGACGCCAACGACCTCGGCCACTTTTCCTGCTCATGGAGCATAAGGGGTATGAGATCCATCATGGCGGCAGGCTCGGTTTCCGCCTGCGTGGAGGCAGGAGCGATTCCAGTACCCGGCAGGCGAGATCCGCTGTTCACAGAGGACGGAATCCGTGCTGCCATCCAGGGCAACCTGGAACAGATCGAAGCGGGGCTGCGGCCTGTCTTGCCTGCGCGTCCAGCGCATCAGCCGTACCGGAAGCATCCCAAGTACAGCGGTTTTCTTGCCCTCTATGTCCATTATCTCTATCTGCTGGGCAAAATCGAAAAGCGACAGTATCCGCCCCGCATGACACCGCATCTGCGGCAGGCGGTCATGCGCTTCGAGCGGTATCAGGCGCAGTTCGCGTTCCTGCGGGGAAATGACATCACAACGCCTGCTGACATGGCGGCATTCGAACATCGCACAGAGGAAACGCTGGGCAGATTGACAAAGCAGCGGACCCTCCTCAATGTGCGGAAGAAGAAACGCCAGCCGCTCTATGCGGCGCTGGCAGACGCGGAGGCGCTGGAACCCAGCAGGGCGTTATACGAGGAAGGGTTCACCGGCATGGAGCAGGAGTTTGAGCAGTACATGAAAGCCGTGAAGCTGCTGGAGGACAGCGGCGTTCCGCAGGAGGTGCTGAAGGAAGAAAAAGGCAGAGGTGTATGAGCAGCTCTCAGAGGTGAATCGGAAGATCCGGGCAGAGCGGGGAAAAGCGGAAGCTCTGCCGGGAGATCTGCCAGCAGACGCCTGTAATGGAGCAGGACATCCAGAACACAGATGAACACCAGAAGGAGGTGCAGGAACATGAACATCGGAGGCGGTGAAGCAGCGGACCAGCTGGTACGCATGATGCTCTCCGGCAGCGAGGTCGCTGTCCGGCTGAGCGGCTCCGCCATTAAAAATGTACTGGCGCTCACCATGGCGCTGGCGAAAAACACAAGACCATTTCCGGCAAAGTCAATCTTGCAAAGATGCTGAAGGAGACCCGCGATGTGCGGCGATTTTCCATGTCACCGGAACAGTATCAGCAATTCAGGCAGCGGGCAGGAAAACAGAAGATCCTGTTCTCTGCCATCCGTGATTCGGATAACAAGGGAAAAGTCGTGGATGTGATCATGCCGGTAACGGAGGTCGACCGCGCCAATATGATCTTTGAGCGCATCCGATATACCGGGCAGCCGGAACAGGCGCGGCAGGATGCCCCCTCTAAGGAGCAGGAAGCCCGTGTGGGACAGGAGGCGCCGCAGCACGAACAGCAACGCCCCCGGCAGGGGGAAACACCTGTAACGCCGCCTGTGGGCGAGCGGCAGGAGGTGACGCCAAAAAAGGATCTCGGTCGGGAACAGACTTGCCAGATACCAAAGGCAGATCGACCTCATCCAGCGGCAGGGAAACGGCTGCCGGGACGATGACGAGTGAGCGCCCTTCGGTTCTGGAACGGCTGAAAGGCTATCAGGCGCAGCTGGATACCAGGCAGAAGTCTGCCCCGGCCAAGGAAAAGGTCCATCAAAAAGTACGACCGGACAGGACAAAGTAAAAAAGCCGTTTCGTCAGCGAGGCCGGCAGAGTGGAATGCTCTGCCGGCCTCGTATTTTTTATGCAGGAGGTGATGCGGCTGAAAAAAGACATCCCAAACAACGGATCTGGTACTTGCGCTGTTCCTCTATATCCCTGTGATATGGGCGGCGCTGCTGATCGCCCAGTCCCTTGGCGGCGGTCTGCCGGAGCTGCTATCAAACTTAACTGCCGCGCTGGAACAGCCTTTCCAGATCCAGTGGACAGACAAGAGCCTGTTGTCCATTCTCGTCTGCACCGGCGCGTATCTCATGGGGCTGTGTCTCTATGCTTCCGGACAGGGCAGGACACGGGACGGCGAGGAACACGGCTCTGCCGCATGGGGCTCGCCCCGGCAGCTCAACGCACAGTTCCGTCAAAACGAAGCGCCATCAGTCAATCTGCCGGGGCTGCCACGGGAACTTGCAACCATGCGTTCCCGAAATATTTCGTGCAGCACCATCATCCAGAACATGGCGCAGATCAAGGAACTGTACAAGGATTCGTGGGAAACCATCCCCGGCAACTCGGATACCCTTCTTTACCTCGGCGGTAACGAGAGCAGTACCCACAAGTACATTTCCGAGGCGTTGGGCAAGTCCACCATCGACACCAAGACCCACGGGCAGACGAAGGGGCGGTCTGGGTCTTACTCCACCAACTTCCAGATGAGTGGCAGAGAACTGCTGACGCCGGACGAGGTGCGGATGCTGGATAACCGGTATTGTATTCTGTTCATCCGCGGGGCCAGACCGGTGCTGGATCTGAAATACGAGCTCATGGAGCATCCTGCCATCCGCTATACCATGGACGGCGGCGCACCGCCCTATATCCACCACGGGACAGCGACACCGGCCCTGCCGGGAGATCCGCTGTTCCGATTTGCTCAAAACGATGAAAAGGAGATTGCTGCATAATGAAACATGATCTGAAAACCAACAACTTTGAACGAAAGGTAACGCGCGTCTACGCCGTCCTTGCCTGCACTGCGATGGTGATGATGGTCACCGCAGTTCCCGCGCTGGCTGCGGACGATCCGCTGACGGTGGTCAACAATCTGAGTGAGTTTATTTTCTCGCTGATCCGCGCCATTGGCCTCATCCTGCTGGGCTTCGGTATTTTGCAGGTGGGCCTGTCTCTCAAGAGCCATGATCCCTCCCAGCGCGCCAACGGTATGCTGACCGTGGCAGGCGGCATCGTGATCACCTTTACCAAGGAGATCCTCAACCTGATCACTGGCTAAGCATAAGAAAAAACGCTGTGGACCGCAAGGTCCCACAGCGTAGCATTTAAAGGGGCGGCAGAAGCAGAAAGGAAAGTCAGGCACTTTAATGATACAAAAAGGACACATGACAGCGCACTCACAACATCCGAAGCCGTAGTCAAAAATTGAATAACCATAGGCAACACCCCCATAACAACTATCGACGATTGCCCCATATGGACGCCGAAGCTGCCTGACGGCTTCTATTCCTACACAATGCCCCCGCTTTGGGGCTGACCTAAGTATATCCTACCCGACGCCAATAATCAAGGAGGTGATTTTGAATGGGAAGTGGAAACTGGATCGTAGACAATTTGAACTCTGCGCTGGAAATGTGGAACGGAAGGCTCTCAGAGATCTGGCAGCTCATCAGCACCTCGCCGGAGTCCTTTAAGGGCGGCGGTGTCTGGAATGTCATCGTGAACATCAACGATGGGCTGAAGGCGGTCGGATATGCGCTGTTGGTGCTGTTTTTTGTCATGGGGATTGTAAAAACCTGCGGCAGCTTTGCGGAGATGAAGAAGCCGGAACTGGCGTTCAAGTGCTTCATCCGCTTTGTGCTGGCGCAGGCGGCAGTATCGTGGGGCATGGAGCTGATGACCGGCGCGTTTCGCGTTGCCCAGGGTATGGTGACAACGATCATCGACTCGTCCGGACTGAGTGCAATGTCAGCCACCGCACTGCCGGATGAGATGACGAGTATCATCGAGGATGTGGGCTTTATTGACTCCATCCCCCTTTGGGCGGTGACGCTGTTGGGCTCCCTTTTTATCTGGGTTCTGTCCCTTGTGATGATCCTGACGGTGTATAGCCGCTTTTTTAAGCTCTATATCGCGACGGCCATCGCACCTGTGCCGCTGGCCAGCTTTGCGGGACAGCCCTCCAGCAGCATTGGCGTAGCCTTTTTGAAAAGCTATGCCGCCATCTGTCTGGAGGGCTGTGTCATCGTATTGGCTTGCGTGATTTTTTCGGCGTTTGCGTCTTCACCGCCTGCCATTGCGGACGATACGCTGGCGGCAGCCACCATCGTGTGGAACTATGTAGGTGAACTGATTTTCAATATGCTGGTGCTGGTGGGCGCCATCAAGATGAGTGACCGCATCATCCGGGAGCTGATGGGCCTTGGCTAATTCAGCGCCACAGACCCTCTGTGCTGACGGTGTCTTCGCCGTTCTCTCTTGCCTTTGCGGACACGGTACGCAAAATATTCCATGGCGGCGCGGTCTTCCCGCTTCTCCTGAATGAAGCTCCAGACGCATTTGCCAAGCGAGATCGGCCAGGAAAGAACCACCAGACCGACCAGTGCAAACAGGATATTGTCTGCCAACGCGGTATGCACCTGATACCAGCCGTGAAACACGGTCAGCATCGACATCGTGTACAGCAGCGGGATCGTCAGGCGGGCCAGCGCCGCCAGGCGGAACAGGATCGCCAGGACGCCAAGTCCTGCGCTGATTACTAAAAATATCATGTGCCATGCCCTCCTTATCGAGTTTGTGGCATGGTAGCATAGCCGGACAGGAAAAGCAAGTATCTGTTCGGGAAAAGTCAAAAAATATCGGAGGTGGTACATTGGAGGTACGCATCAACAAAGAAGTACGCAATTATCAGGAAAGTCTATTTTTCGGTTTGTCCCTGCGGCAGTTTTTATTTGCCCTGTTGGCGGTGGCCGTGGCGGTAGGTGTTTATTTTGGGCTGCGCCCCGTGCTGGGGAATGGCGAGATCGGCTGGGTCTGCATTCTGGCCGCGTTTCCATTTGCCCTGGGCGGTTTTTTCCAGTACAACGGCATGACTCTGGAACAATTTTTATTGGCGTTTTTCCGCTCGGAATTTCTCACCCCAAAACTTGTGTTCAAATCGGAAAATATGTACGCAAAACTGATGGCACACTCATCTGTGAAGGAGGCGTTGAATCTTGATTAAAACCCTGCAGACTACGTTAAAACAGGACAAAGAACAATTCAAGATACCGAGATCTGTACAGGACACCATCCCCATCCGGCGACTCTGGCCGGATGGGGTCTTTCAGTTTGGCAGCAAGTATTCCAAGACCCTGCGCTTCAGCGATATCAACTACGCCATTGCATCCAAAGAAGATAAGACAGCTATGTTTCTCAGCTATTCCGAATTGCTGAACGCGTTGGATACCGGCTCTACTACAAAAATCACCATCAACAACAAGCGCCTGAACCGCCGCAACTTTGAACAGGAGATCCTCATTCCCGCTCGCGGAGATTTTCTGGACGGCGGACGGGCGGAGTATAACGCCATGCTGCTTGACAAGGTGACCGATTCCTCCAACAGCGTGGTACAGGAGCGTTATATCACCCTGTCGGCGCATAAGAAAAATATCGAGGAAGCCCGTACTTTTTTTGATCGCACAGTCAATGATGTGACTTCCCGCCTCAATCACATGGACTCCCACTGCGAGGAACTGGACGCAGCAGACCGCCTCCATATCCTGCATGATTTCTACCGTGTGGGTGAGGAAAGCGAGTTCCGCGTTGACCTCCGGGAGAACATGAAAAATGGACGCTCCTTCAAGGACGCCATCTGTCCGGACAGCATGGAGTTTAAGAAAGACCACTTTGTCATGGGCGGTAAATATGGCCGGGTACTGTTTCTGAAGGAGTATGCCAGCTATATCAAGGATTCCATGATCAATGAGCTTACCAGCCTGAACCGCAGTCTCATGCTGTCTATCGATATCATTCCGGTGCCCACGGACGAGGCGGTGCGGGAGATGCAGAACCGCCTGCTGGGCGTGGAGACCAACGTGACCAACTGGCAGCGCAGACAGAACAGCAACAACAATTTTTCCGCAGTTGTGCCCTATGATCTGGAACAGCAGCGCAAGGAGACCCGTGAGATGCTGGACGATCTCACTACCCGTGATCAACGCATGATGTTCGCGGTGGTGACGCTGGTGCATTTGGCGGACAGCAAGGAGGAACTGGACAGCGACACGGAAACGCTGCAGTCCATTGCCCGTAAGCACCTCTGCCAACTCACGACCCTGAACTGGCAGCAGGCGGACGGGCTGGTGACGGCGCTGCCGCTGGGCCTGCGCCGCATCGATGCCCTGCGCACTCTGACCACGGAGGCGCTGGCTGTTCTCATGCCCTTCAAGGCGCAGGAGATCTGGGACCGGGGCGGCGTGTACTACGGGCAGAACGCCATCAGCAAAAATCTTATCGTAGCGGATCGCAAACGGCTGCTGAATGGCAACGCCTTCATTCTGGGCGTTTCCGGTTCCGGCAAATCCTTCAGCGCCAAGAAGGAGATGGTGTCACTGGCATTGTCTACCGACGATGATATTATCATCATCGACCCTGAATCCGAGTACCGCCCGCTGGTAGAAGGGTTGGGCGGTCAGGTCATCAATATCTCCGCCACATCACCCAACCATATCAACGCCATGGATATGGAGCAGGGCTACGGTGACGGCGAGAATCCCGTGGTGCTGAAATCTGAGTTTCTGCTGTCGCTTTGTGAACAGCTCATCGGCGCCGGGAAGCTGTCTGCCAAGGAAAAGTCCATCATTGACCGCTGCACCGCCCAGGTCTATCGGGACTACATCCGCGGCGGATACCAGGGCAGGCCCCGACCCTGCAGGACTTCCACGCCGAGCTGCTCCGCCAGCCGGAAAAGGAAGCACAGGATGTGGCGCTGGCCATCGAGCTGTTTACAGACGGCAGTCTCAACACCTTTGCCAAGCCCACCAATGTGGACACCAATGCCCGCATCCTCTGCTACGATATCCGGGATCTGGGCAAGCAGCTTCTGCCGGTAGGAATGCTGGTGGTGCTGGACAGCATCTTCAACCGCATCATCCGTAATCGCGGGCTGAAGCGGAATACCTGGATCTATATCGACGAGATCTATCTGCTGTTTCAGCATGAATACAGCGCCAATTTCCTGTTCACCCTCTGGAAGCGTATGAGAAAGTATCAGGCTTGCGGAACGGGGATCAGCCAGAATATCGAGGACCTGCTCCAGTCCCACACGGCCCGCACCATGCTGGCAAACAGCGAGTTCCTCATCATGCTGAATCAGGCGGCCACAGATCGGGAGGAACTGGCGCACCTGCTGAACATCTCAGATAACCAGCTTTCCTACATCACCAATGTGGACTCCGGCCGGGGGCTTATCAAGTGCGGCAGCGCTATCGTGCCTTTTGTGGATCATTTCCCCAAGAACAAGCTCTACCGCTTAATGACCACAAAGCCCTCGGATCTGGCTGCGTGATAGCCCATGGAGAAAATTAAAGAAAAACCGGCGCTGAGTGAGCGTGTCAAAGAGAAAGCTGTATCCGCGCCAAAGGAGCTTTTGCGCAAGGTGCTGGATGACGGCTCGGAGCGTCTGCGGACTCAGCTCCGGGATACCGCCCAGCAGGGGCGGCGGGATGAATATGGCGGCGACGCCGTTGAGGACACCGCCGCCAGTGGCCTGCACCGCGCCGAAAAGGAACTGCTGAAGCAGCGCAAGAAGAAAAACACGGAGCAGAGCGCGTCACCCCAGGGTGACGCCTCTGCCCCCAGCTCCAACAGCGACGTGCCGCCTGTCATCCGCACCAGAGAGACTGACGCGGCGAGGGCAAGAGCGCCCTCACCGCCAGTGCGGGAGCAGGCAGTTAAGACGAAGAATGCCTATATCAGTACACAGTGGAAAACGGCCATGACGGCAGCCCCGGAGCCGCAGCGGCAGGGCCAGCAGACATTCATTCAAGAGCAGGGCCGCAAAGCGTCCCGCCAGCAGGCGCAGCGCAGGCGGGCAGAGCGGCGGTTCCAGCACCAGGATGATCTGCGTGGTGATTCGCTGCGTTCGGAAGGTTTCGAGCCAATCAGCAGGGGCAGAATCAAAGAGCGCGGCGGCATCCAGCCGCCGAAGAAGCGCCAGTTCCCCGAACCGAAAACACCGAATCACGTTGCAGGGATCGTGCCAAAAGCGCGTGAGGGCAGTAAATCTGCTGTGCTGTCCTCTGAACAGGCCATGCACTCAACCACCGTCCATGCGACTGCGGCTGGAACACACGCTGCCAGAGAAGCGGCCATGCAGATGGCCAAGCGGCAGCAGATGACAAAAGCGGCAGAAACCGCAACGCAGAAAACCGCGCAGGCGGCGGGCCGCGCGCTGCGCTCCATCATTGCCGCTGCCCAGAGCTTACTTGCGGCAATAGCGGCTGGTGGGAGCACAGTTGTAGCCATGGTGCTGGTGATTTGTCTGATTGGACTTCTGATCGTGTCGCCTTTTGGGATCTTTTTCTCCGGAGAGGACAGCGGCACCGGCTGCACCATGCCGGAAGCTGTCAGCGTATTGAACGGCGAGTTCGCCGCCCGGATCGAACAGATCAAGGCAGAGAACCCCTACGATGAACTGGACATGGACAACGCTGGCAGCGCCGCCATGATCTCCAACTGGCGGGATGTGCTGGCTGTTTATGCTGTGCGGACTACTACGGACAACGCTTCACCGGATGAGGTCGCCACGCTGACAGAAGAAAAAATGGAGATCCTTCGTGAAATCTTCTGGGACATGAACGCCATTACTTATTGGACGGAAATAGTACCAGGCGGCAAAGATGAAGCGGATACGGTCATTTTGCATATCACCGTCACAATAAAAACGCACCTGCAAATGGCGGATGAATACCAATTCAACACGGAACAGCGCAGATTGTTAGAAGAACTCATGCAGCCGAAATATCAGGAACTGTTCATGGCTTTGACGGGAAGTTATCAGAATATCGAACTCAGCCCGGAGAATGTGGCGAAAATTATGGAGAATCTCCCCGCCGACCTTAGTGCGGAACGTAGGCAAGTTGTGCTGACGGCGTATCAACTCTTGGGCAAAGTCCATTATTTCTGGGGAGGAAAGTCATTGATTATTGGCTGGGACAGCCGCTGGGGAATGCCGATGAAAGTTACAGCCGAAGGTAGCTCCACCACCGGCACTGTGCGGCCCTTCGGACTGGATTGTTCGGGAATGGTGGATTGGGTATTCTACAACCAGAGCGGCGGACAATACGTCATTGGGCATGGCGGCGGGGCCACTGCGCAGCACAGCTACTGTACGCCTATTGCTTGGAGTGACGCCCAGCCGGGAGACCTTGTCTTTTATCCGGGTGACAGCCATGTGGGCATTGTTTGCGGCTTTGACAGCAGCGGTAATATCATGGTCATCCACTGTGCCAGCAGCGAGAATAATGTGGTGGTGACGGGGAAAAGCGGCTTCACCTCGATTGGCAGGCCCGAGTATTTTGCGGATTGAGAAATGTGCGCATGTAGATGTGTTCATAGTTGATTGGTAAGCGTCAAGTGTAGCGGCGGATTGAAGGTTACCCGCGAAAATGAGAGAATAATGTCATGGATGGCGTATACTGATTTTTTATCCCGGCTGCGAATTGTAGCCGGGATTCTTTTGCCACTCAATACCAGAACTCTTTTATTATACCCCGGAGGACGAGACTGTATAGGCACCGCTGGAGTTGACGCTTACGTTGATTGCTGTCGTGCTCCATGATATACAGCGAAAGGCAGGGAGCCTCAATAGAGGCTCCCTGCCGCTTGGGTTCTTACTTGCCCTGATAGGCTCTGAAAAGAAAAGTAACGATTTGTGCGCGGGTGCAATTGTTGTCAGAGCCGAACAGACCGCCGCCGATGCCGCCGGTGATACCGTTCTTCTCCGCCCACTTGACTGCCGCCGCATAGTAGGCGTTGGTTGCCACATCGCTGAAGGCCGCATTGCCGCTGATAGCAGGCGCGCCGGATGCGCGATAGAGGAAGGTCATAGCCTGTGCGCGGGTGCAGGTAGCATCGGGGCTGAACTTACCGTCGCCAGTGCCGCCGGTGATGCCGTTTTCGACAGCCCATGCGACTGCCTTGGCATAATAGCTATCCGCAGGAACATCGGAGAAACCGCTCGTGGTCTTGGGTCCCGGGCTGCCCGCCGCGCGCCACAGGAAGGTGACGATCTGGGCGCGGGTGCAGGCGTCGTTGGAGCCGAACAGCTTGTTGCCGATGCCCTCGGTGATCTTCTTGGCGACTGCCCAATTGACTGCCTCGGCATAGTAGGCGGTGTCAGGCACATCGGGGAAGGTCACCGGCTCATGGCTTTTCCTTGTCGATCACGATGGCGTAATCGGATGCATGGTCAAATACCCAGCTTGCCTTGCCGCCGCTGATCATACCAGCACTTTGGAATTCCAGCTCGCCGCTCTTGGGATTGTAGATGTAAAGGTTGGCGTACAAACCGTCGTGCTTCTTGCCGAGGTCAACGGAGAGCTTCAACGACATACCAAAGGGACCGTTGTGGTTAAGCTGAAGCTGAATTGTCGTCGTCTGCCGGTCAGGGCGTTGATGACCTTGGCGGGAATGGTCTTTGTGCCGGTCTTAACGCCGAGGTCCAGCCTCACGCCGCCCTTTGGAACATCCAGACCGTTGAAGGACCAGACCATGCCGCCGCCCATATCCAGCTCAACGGTGACATCCTTGCCTGCGATTTCCTTGGTAACGCTGGCAGGAAGCTTGGTTTCGCCCTTCATGTCAATGGTGACGGTGGAGCCTTCTTTGGCATTCTTCAGCTCCTTAGCTACCTTGTCGGAAACAGACGGGGTCGCTGCACTGCCGCCGCCACCGCCGCCGCCGGAGGACACCGCATAAGGCGTAAGGGAGCCGGTCAGAGCTTTGTAGTTGGCCGTATCAGCCGGGGTGTAGGTCCAGCCGTAAGCGGTGTTCGCCGCAACGATTGTGTTAGCAGCCATATCCCACGCAAGCGTACCGCCTGCGGGAGCGATGGTGCCGATGGCCAGCGGCGCGTCTGCCAGCGTCTTGCCGCTGGTGGTGATCTTGGTGCAGGTGGGCGCGCCGGTGGGCGTTGCCTTGCTGACGGTCAGCGTGGCGGACTTGGTGCCGATGTGGGCGTCATCCTCATACTTGGCCGTCACGGTGTAGGTGCCTGCGGTCTTGGGGAGGCCCGCGCTGTCCAGACTGGCGCCGGTACCGGAGTTGGCAACATAGGTGTAATTCCATGTGCCGCCGCTGACGCCGCTGATGGTGGCCTTCTCGTATTTCTGTCCCGCGCTGTTGTAGGTCAGGGTGCCGTTGGGGAAGGTGATCTGGGCATTGACATCGGTCTTATCCACGAGGCTTGAAGGTCAGCGTGGCGATGGTGATGTCCGTATAGTTCTTGCTGCTGATGGTGACGGTCCAGCTCTCATCCGATGCAGCCGTGATGTTCCTCTTGCTGGCGTAGGTGAAATTGCCGGATGCATCTGCGCCCGCGAGGCTCATCATGTTACTGTGGTAGCATTCGGAACCGCATTTGTGATCTTCGCCTCGGCAGGGACGGTGGTAAAGAAATCGGCTGCCGTCAACGTACCTGTCTGTACACCGGCATAGTTCTTCAGAATATTCACCGTCTTGGTGGGAGCGGAGCCGCCGTAGGTTCCCTTGGTGATCTCAAAGGTAACCACTGCCGTGTCCAGCACCAGGTTGTAGTTGGTGGCCTTAAAGGTACCGCTGTTCTTGAGTGCCAAGTTTCCCTTTGTGATTTTGTAGGTACCAACATCCTCGCCCGCTTCTCTGCTCAACGCACCATCGAAAGCTGCAGTCTCGCCAGTGACTGTACCGGTAGAAGTGTAGGCCAACACAGGATCGGGGGTGGTGCCATAGCTTTTGCTCTGACCGCTGTCGGGCTTAACCGTCAGATCGCGCACCGTGATGTTCGCTGTTGCCGTGGTCTGATTACCGCTGGTGGCCAGCGTATAGTTGCCAGCACTGGTACCATCCAGCGTCAGGGTACCGAGTGTGACCGTTCTGCTGCCCGCATCGGCGCTGTCGAAGGTGGAGCCAGTGGCAACACTGACCGTCAGATCATCGCCGTCCACCTTGCCGGTAATGGTCGCGCCGGAGGCGTTGACCGTGGCGTTGGTGTTGCCGTCATATTCTTTGTTATTGGCGGTGATGCCGGAAATGGTCACTTCCTTCCGCACGACGGTGATGGTCGCGCTGGCGGAGCCCATGCGGGTATCGCTTTCATAGGTGACCGTCAAGGTCGCGCCGGTGGTATCCGCCCTCTTCACCTTAATGGTAGGCGTCGCAGTAGCCGCGCCGGAGACAATCTCCAGAATGGTGTCGTCAGAGCTGACCCAGCTCCAAGTTCCGCTATCGGGAGCGGTCTTGGTAGCAGTCAGGGTGAAGTCCGCTTCGCCATAGGTCTTGCTGGTTGGCGGGGTGGTGATGCTTACACCTGCATCCTCTTTGTCCTTGGCGGTTACGGTAACAACAATGCTGTAATCATTATAATTCGTTGCACCGGTAACCGGGATGGTGATGGTGCGGTGCCGTCCGTCTGATTGGTGGTGCTGTAGGTCAGGGTAGTACCGCTGACGCTATGACTGCTGATCAGCCCCGTGGCGCCGCCCACAGTGCCGGAGGCAGCGTAGCTTGCGCCGTCGGGCAACTCGGGCAGGGTCAGGATCTTGTCGGTGGTGGCTTGGCCGCTACACACGGTGTCGGCAGCGGTATTGGCGCCTGGGTAGTTGATTTTATTGATAACCAAAGTGCCAACAGTCAGGTCGTCTGCGGCATTGTAGTTCGTCCCCTCCTCCACGCTGATCTTGACAATGTATTTGCCCGCGTTCGTGGGTTTTTCCACCGGCTTGTCGTCCTGATAGTATTTGACCGTGACAGCACCCATGCCCCTCTTGGAGGAAGTGACCGTTGCGCTCTTGACATTGCCGTCATAGGTCAGGCTTGTCGGGGCGGTGAAGGTGAAGTCCTCCGCCTTGGGGGTAGCTTTGCCAATGGTATAGGTCACGCTGGCGGTCGCCTCGCCCAGGGTGATGCTGGCGGTGTAGGTACCGGCATTCGTGGGGAGCGCGTCGTTTTCCAATTTCTCTGGACCATACGTGCCCGTCTTTATGTAGCTGATGGTGATCCCACTCGCCGCCGGACCCTGCCAATCGCTGCTTGCAGTCACCGTGGCGGGTTTGACTTCACCGCTGTAGGTCAGCTCGGTGGGGGCCGCAATGGTCACGCTGCCGCCGCTGGCGGAGCAGATACTGCATTTAGCGGTAATGACCGCGCCGCTGGCGGTATACGTCGTCCAACTGTGGGAGCAGGGCGCCAGCGTCACGGTGCCTTTATCGTCCACGCTGATTTTGCCGTCTGCCCCATCGACCTTGAAAACGCCGTTCGGGACGGTCACGGTTCCGGAGACCCAGCCGCTTTTTTTCGCAATGGTCACGGTGGAGTTCTTGCCGGGCTTGTTCTCCGTGGTCACGCGGATATCGGCAGTCTGGTCCAGATTGCCACGAATGGTAACGCCTCCGCTATAGTTGGGCAGATAGAGGTTGTTGTCCTCCTCGCCCTTTTTGTTGCCGGTGATCTGCACATTGCCCTTGACATTTACATAGCTCTTGGCATCACGTTTATTTTCTGCAGCCGCATAGACGCCGCCGCCATCTCCCACAGAGGTATTGCCGGTGATGCTGCCGCCGTCCATGGTAAGTGTGCACCAATTGGCGGTTCCTAAGTAGTCGGTTCCGGAGTCGCTATATACGTCCAGATATACACCGCCGCCGCGTCCGCCGGCGTGGTTGCCGGAGATCTCGGCATTTCCGGATAGCTCAACATAACTCTTGCTCTCGGTAGCGCTGTATGCTTTGGTGCATACGCCGCCGCCGTTCCCACCGGCACTGTTTCCGGTCACCTTTCCACCGGACAGAAAGATCGAGCCGGTATTCATATAGATGCCGCCGCCGTTTCCGGTGGCACTGTTGTTGGAAACCTCGCCGCCGTCCATGTAAAAGTTGTGCTCGACATACACACCGCCGCCCCGGTCGCCGTGGTTGTCGGTGATCTTGCCGCCATGCAGATAAAACGAACCGCTGCCGCTGCCTTTATAGGTGCCAGCCTGTACGCCGTGGCTGTTTTGGGAGATCTCGCCGCCGTACATATGAATCTCGCCGCTATTCACCGCAGCACCGGTGCCGCTGCCGGTGATCTTGCCGCCGTAGATGGCCACCCTTGCGCCTGCGGAATTGGGCCCGATATAAATACCGGCGCCACTGCCGCCCCGGATCACACCGTTAAAGATGTTGGCCTTACCGCTGCTGTAAACAACGATGGCCTGATCCTTCGCTGCGATGACAGACCCCAGCTCTGCTGCGCAGTCCGTCAGGTTCAGCTCGCCGGAGGATACCTCAACGGGGCAGCTGCCGTCCTTTGCAGAGATCGTGTACCCGTTCAGACACAGCGTCCCCGTCAGCACGGTCATCTTATCGACCACCACGTTCTGCGTCAGGTAGTAATTGCCCGTGGTGGGCAGCGAATTGCCGCTGGTCCAGGGCTGGAATGTCACGTTTGTATGTTCCTTATGATCCCCGATATTCTCGGCGCCGTCCGCCGGATGGCCGCAGATGCAGTGGGTGTGCTCGCCGAGCGTCCGCATGACAAGGTCTTCGCCGTCCGCGAAAATGGCGTAGACCGCCGCATTGTCCGCAAAGAAGCGGGTCGTGTAGGCCGCGCCGCCGCTGGTCAGACGGATCGAGCCGCCCGCCGTCAGCTCACCCTGCTTTTCCGCCGTGATGCCGATGTTGGCCGTGCTGTCCAGCGTCCCGACGGAGACGGTTTTTCTATCCGGCAAAATCAGGTTTCCGTTGGTGTTTCCGGAAATCTTCACCTTGCCGGAGACCGTTATATCGCCGCTGCCCTCAATGCCCTTATCGCATCCGGTAACGGTGCCGCCGTTCATGATCAGCGTGCCGCCGTTTGCCATGCCGGTGCCGCCGGCGGCGGTGATGGTGCCGCTGTTCATGGTAAATGTACCCTTATTGTCAACACCGATACCACCAGTGGCGGTAACGGTGCCGTCGGTGACGGTCAGCGTACCGTTATTGTCGATCCCGCCGGAAAGGGCACAGTTCTCCAGGATAAAGCTGCCGCCCTCGTTCACGGTCACGTTTCCGGTAACGGAGCCGCTGCCGCAGTCGGTCAGGGTGAGGCTGCCGCCTGTCACGGTCATGTTCCCGGTGATGCTGTGGCCGTTCAGGCAGAGGGTCACGTCCGCGTCCATCTCCTGCACGGAGGCGAGCGTCACGTCACCGGTCAGGTAGTAGCTGCCAGAAGTGTCCGGCAGGGAATCGGTCTGCTGCCACGCGGTCAGCTCCTCTTCTCCGTGCAGGTGGGGGACCAGGCTGTAATAGCTGGTGTCATAATAGACCCGGCCATGGGAGACATCCGTTACGGGGAGCTCATCCTCGGCAACGCCGTCCTTATTCCCGGGGAGGTTCTGCCGCCAGGCGCTGTCCAGCTCCGTCTTTTCACCGTTGAGCTTGTAGGCCACCTCGCCGGAGGCGAACGCCGCTTTGGCCGTGACCGGCGTACCTGCCACGGCGGTCTCGCTGTCATACTGCCAATAGTAGCAGTTTTCCACGGTGCCGCTGTTGGTGCGGACAATAGCTGTTGAAGAGGGGAGCTGGATAGAGGTATCGTTATCCTTGCTTGTCCACCGCCGGAGTTCATCATAAGCGTAGCAGTTTTTAATTGTGCCATTATTGATGTAGGCAATGCCGCCCACCAAGTTCTCACTGCTGTTCCGCAATATCAGTTTTCCCACACGGCAGTCCTTGACAAGGCCCGTGCTCTCGTTCTCATAAACGATACCGCCGATGTTCTTATCTCCGAGCCAGCTCAGCGCATGACAGCGGAGAATGGTTCCGGCGTTGGAATATGCGACCGAGCCGGTTTCACTGGAGCTGTACCCCTTCCAGCTGTAAATTTGAACGGTCAGGGTCCTGCACGATGCCGCCGCTTGCAATGCTGCCGAAGAGAGCGTTGTTCTCTCCACTACCGCCCACGCTAAGGGTGATCGTATGGCCGTTTCCGTCAAAGACGCCAGTGTAGCCCTTGATCGATTCCCACGCGTAGTTCTTGCTGCGCGAAACATCCTTCACCAGCACGGCGTTCAGGCTGCTTTCACCGCCGTTCACCCGCTTGCGGAAGGCTTCCAGGTCATCCGCGCTGGAGATCCGACAGACCTCCCCGGTCGCCGCTGCGCCGGTTCCGGTCTGCACGGCGGTATCTTCTTCGATGGTGTAGCCATCACCGACCTCGGTACTGTCCTGTGTTTCCTGCGCTGCGGAACTTGCCTCCTCCGCCAGTGCCGTCGTGGGCAGCAGCGTCAGGCAGAGCGCCAGCACAAGAAACAGGCTTGTGATGCGTTTTCTCATGGGTATGGTTCCTCCTTCTCCTGATTGGTTCGTTTTTTTTTTTTTCAGAATGGTATCATCCCGTGGGTACCCACGGGATGAGGGGCGCGCCCCTCATCATAAGTCATTCGTCAAGCCTTTTATATTCAGTATTTCACAGCCGCCGTATGCTACAGCAGGCCGATCGTTTTCCCACGGTTGACTGCCTGCTGCCGATTTGGTACTTGGAGTTTTCGGAAAATACTGTTGCTGTGAAACTTCACTGTGCCCGCTTTCCGGCCCAGTTTTTCCGCGATCTCATCGTTGCTCATTCCCAGCGCCATTAGCCGCAGCACCTTTTTTTCTGTTTCGGTCAGTGTTTCGTAGTATTCCGATGGCCCTTTCAGATAATTGGGGAGGTACCGGCTCACGCTCCCGGCCAGCTCCATGATTTGGTCGGTAAAGGCATCCGGACCCTTTTCCCGCTGGTAAACAGACAGCATCTGCACCATGCAGCTGCCCTCGTCCGCCAGCAGTCGGATATACCGGTATTTTTTCGCCATTGTCAGGGTTGTTTCAAGTTCCTCACACATGCGGTCTTGATCGCCGGATTTATAGTAGATGATGGCCAGAAGCATATGGCACTCGCATAGATCCATAGGACGCTTTCCCAACTCCAGAAGGTTGATGAGCTGCTTGACCAGAACGTAGGCGGCCATATTTTTCCCCACCTGCAAGTAACAGCGTACTTTTACCAGCCAGGCAAACATATCCATCATATAGATGTCGCCGTTTTCATCCGGCGCGGTTTTCGAGCCACTCGATGATCGTTTCCTGTTGTCCGTCGTAGCAGGCCGCAAGGCCTTCTAAGGCATTTAAGCTGGAGGTCAGCTCCTCCCAGCCCGTTTCATGAATACGGTTCCGGATCTTTTCGACCAGCGGCTTGGCCGATCCTGCCTGCCCGTTCATGAGCAGGATCCTCATCTGTAACGCCAGCGCCACGAACAGGCAGCGCATATCGCTCTCCCGCTCGATCAGGGGGATCGTTCCGGTCACAAGGATTAGTGCATTAAAGCAATCATTATTTTGATAGCACCATTCCGCCAGCAGGATCTCATATACGTTCTTTCCGACGCTGCCTATAATCGGTATATACCATGCCAAGACCGCCACGGTGCCGTCGGATTTGTGGCGTACCGCAAGTTGATACCTTCTGCCCCAACGGGTGTGAGGATGCCGAGCCGATCCTGCTGACGCTGGACGAATACGAGGTCATTCGGCTGGTTGACCTGGAGCGGCAAACCCACGAGCAGTGTGCCGCACAAATGGATATTTCCCGCTCTACCGTGCAGGAGATTTACGAAAGCGCACGGCGCAAGATCGCAGCGTGTCTTGTCCACGGGAAACCGCTGCACATCACCGGGGGAAACTACCGCATCTGCGGAGGACAGGAGGCAGCCCACTGCGGCCGCTGCTGCCGGATGCAGAGAAGTAACACAGAAAAATCCAACAAAAATGCAAAGGAGATTCCATTATGAAAATTGCAGTTACCTATGAAAACGGTCAGATTTTTCAGCATTTCGGCCACACTGAACAGTTCAAGCTTTATGAAGCTGCAGACGGCAAAGTTGTTCATGCGGAAGTCGTTGACACCAACGGCAGCGGTCACGGCGCACTGGCAGGTTTTCTGATGCAGCACGGCGTGGACACTTTGATCTGCGGAGGCATCGGCGGCGGTGCGCAGGCGGCTCTGGCCGAAGCGGGCATCAAGCTCTACGGCGGTGTCAGCGGGGACGCTGATGCAGCGGTGAACGCATTGCTCAGCGGAAATCTGGGCTACGATCCCAATGTTCACTGTGACCACGCAGATCATCATGATCGAGCGCAGCGGCTATGTGTCCTATGCCAACTGCGGCCTTCCGTATTATGTGGGTGGTGTGATCAAAGAGCAGGAAGAACTGACGCTGCAAACTCCGGAGAGCTTTTGGGATCGCTTTCGCATTGATGTACGGGTACGGCAGGAAGTAACTGCGATCAATCCCACAGAGAAAACCGTCACTGTCCGCGCACTGGACAGCGGGAAGATCTATACGGAAACCTATGACAAGCTGCTTCTTGCCCCCGGCGCAAAGCCGACGGTTCCTGCGCTCTCCGGTGTCAACAGTGAACGTGTTTTCACGCTGCGCACCGTGGAGGACACCCTCCGCATTAGGCGCTTTGTAGAGGATCAGAAGCCGAAAACCGCTGTTTTGGCTGGCGGCGGCTTTATCGGTCTGGAAATGGCGGAAAACCTTACAGAAATGGGCGTTTCTGTCACCATCGTCCAGCGTCCAAAGCAGCTATTAGCACCACTGGATACGGATATGGCGAGCTTTGTCCATGCGGAAATGCGCAGACACGGCGTGGCTCTGCGGTTGGGTGAAACCGTCACCGGATTCCGGCAGGACGGAGATTCCGTGCTGACCCTGCTGGAAGAAAGTGAGCCACTGCGCTCGGACATGGTGCTGCTGGCCATCGGCGTCACGCCGGACACCCATCTGGCAAAGGAGGCCGGGCTGGAGTTGGGCATCCGGGACAGCATCGCTGTCAACGAGCGAATGGAAACCTCCGTGCCGGACATCTACGCTGTGGGCGATGCCGTAGAGGTCACCCATTTTGTAACCGGGCAGAAAGCGTTGATCTCGCTGGCGGGGCCTGCCAACAAGCAGGGACGCATTGCCGCTGACAATATCTGCGGCGGCAACAGCCGCTTTACCGGCTCTCAGGGTTCGTCTGTTCTGAAATTGTTTAGCTTGACCGCGGCCTCCACGGGGATTAACGAAAAAGCGGCGCAGGCAGCAGAGATCGCTTACGACAAAGTCGTATTGTTCCCAGCATCCCACGCTGCCTATTATCCCGGCGCACGGTCAATGGCAATGAAGGTACTGTATGAAAAAAGAAAGCCTGCGGCTGCTCGGTGCGCAGATTGTTGGCGGCGAGGGCGTGGACAAGCGTATTGATGTACTGGCAACGGCCATTCGCGCAAAAATGAAAGCTTTGGAACTGACGGAACTTGACCTTTCCTATGCGCCGCCCTATTCCTCTGCCAAAGATCCGGTCAATATGGCCGGTTTTATGATCGAGGATTTGGAGAGCGGGATAGTGCAGCAGTTCCATTGGAATGATGTTGAGGACTTGCCCTGCGATGGCAGTGCGACGCTGCTGGACGTCCGTACGGAAGGCGAATATCGGCGTGGGCACTTGAATGGGTTCCGCAATCTTCCACTGGACGATCTGCGGGAGCATTTGGACGAGTTAGACCGGGACAAGCCTGTCTATGTGAATTGCCAGACAGGGCTTCGCAGTTATCTGGCCTGCCGGCTTTTGACGCAGTATGGTTTCAGCTGTTCCCATCTCTCCGGCGGATACAGTTTTTATCAGGTCGTAATACAAGAGCGGCAGACAGCGCGGAGCGCCTATCCCTGCGGAATGGAGAAACTATGAGTGAAAATTTATTTGGCTTGACAGTTGCGGCAGATAAAGGCTTGGACGATTTGCAATGCCAGCGCCTTTTAAGCGAAAATCGCAGGTATCAGGAAGTCATGCTGCAATACCGATGTGCGCTGAAAGCACTGGAAAGCAGGTTGGAAATTCTAAACGAAGAGTTTTCATTGCAGCATGATCGCAATCCGATAGAAAGTATGAAAAGCCGCTTGAAGTCGCCGTCCAGCATTATGAATAAGATGCAGAAGCGCGGACTTCCTCTGGATTTTCCGACCATGCAGGCAAATATCATGGATGTTGCCGGTGTGCGTGTGATCTGCTCTTTCGAGGAGGATGTGTTCTTTTTGGCAAAGTGCTTAAAAAAACAGTCTGACATTGAAATCATCACAGAGAAAGATTATATTTCACACCCGAAGCCAAATGGCTATCGCAGTCTGCACCTGACGATCCGGTTGCCGGTATTCTTTGCGGAAAAAGAGATCCATGTGCCGGTGGAGATACAACTCCGTACAATCGCCATGGACTTCTGGGCAAGCCTTGAGCATACCATCCGCTATAAGAAAAACTTG
>VOFC01005179.1_pt1 | contig 26911 bp, 54 predicted proteins | sample 5384161 | NCBI WGS metagenome assembly VOFC01 (sample SAMN12384722, study PRJNA508395) | human gut metagenome | isolation source: healthy gut B | host: Homo sapiens | reverse complement strand
AAATAGCCGCTTATGATACCGAAAACGCAACGGTATACGGATTTTTATAGCAGCTTGCGCCGGAAGGCGCGGATTTCGGCGAGCCGGCGGCAAAAATATATACCGAAAACGACAGATGGGTTACGCTAAAATTTGCCCGAAGGGTGTCCGTAAACGGAGAAGCCTCGATTTCGGCATATGAAATTCTCGGACACACAAAAAAAGCGGACTTTTCGCGCCGTACGGGACGGAGAAAAAGTTTGTTCCCCAGCTTGTTACATACAACGTAAACGCACAAAGAGAAATTTGCCGTATAAACACTGCGGTCGCGGTAAACGAAAGATATTCCCGCGAGGAACAGGACCTGATAGACAGAGATGTTTTTCGTCTGTCGCTTGTATCCGAGGAGGGCTTTTAAGTATTTTTCAAGGAAGGTGGCAAAGGCGTTCGGAGATAAAATTCACATAGACGAAAACACGAGAATTTTCTGTGTGCCCGGCGATTTTGATACCTGTGACGATGATGATTTTAAGGTTATAAGGCTGTCCGACGTTATTACAGACAGGCAGTATGTCAAGTTTTTATGCCTATGACGTTGACGAATTCGGACTTGCGCGTGCGCTTGTGCTCGGCGACGGCAAAAATAACACGTTTAACAGCGGTGTTTTTGTTTGTGAACAGTATTTCAAACGCTGTTGACAGCAACAATGAATACTACCGCGTAGTAAACGGCTTTGAGAACAGCGTGGAGGTTTCGATACCGGTTTATGATTTGAATTTGGCGGATAAGCTCCACAGCGGAGATGTTATAAGCTACGGTCTTGATATGAATGTGGGATTTGAAAAGATTATACTGCTTTATAACCCGATGGTTTATGAAACGTCCGACGTTATATCCACATACGTATACCGCGTCGGTCTGCAAAATTACCGTTACGGTTATTCTACGGCCGTGGGACTGTTCAATTTAGTTATAAATTTCGCACTTATTGTTGCGGCAAAAAAATAAGCAAAAAGGTTAACGGCATGAGTTTGTGGTAAGCTGTTTTGTTTTAAAAGTTTAATCGGGAAAGGTCTTGGTTTTAGTATGGTTATCAGAAAACACCCCAGCGTAAGCTGTTTGAAGTGTTTAATACAATTTTTCTATTTCTTTTTTTAATGGTTGTTACCGCATATCCGTTAATTTTACATTTTAATGGCATCTGTAAGCGAACCGTATGCACTTATGGCTCATACCGGTTTTCTGATAAAGCCGCTTGGTTTTTCGCTTGCTTCATATCAGAAGGCGTTTGAGCACCCGCTTTTGCTTCCGTCGTTTTCAAACACGGTTTTTATCGTCGTTGTGGGTGTTACCATAAATATTTTTATGACGTCCCTTGCGGCATATTTTCTTTCGCGTCATCGGGTTTTGTGGCAGCGACCCATTGCTTTTGCCATTATTTTTACAATGTATTTTTCCGGCGGTATTATTCCGCTTTACTTTTGCACGGTTACCGGTTACGGATTATACAATAGTTTGTGGTCGCTGATTTTGCCGACTGCGATTAACACATTTAACCTGATGATTATGAGAACGGGTTTTGCGTCGGTGCCGATTTCGCTGGAGGAATCCGCAAGAATAGACGGCGCCGGACATATGAGGATTTTATTTAAGGTTGTTCTGCCGCTGTCGCTGCCTACCGTTGCGGTAATGATTTTGTATTACGGCGTCAGCCACTGGAACTCGTGGTTTAATGCGTCCATATTTATAAAGGATTCGTCAAAATATCCGCTGCAGCTTGTGCTGCGCCAGATTTTGCTTGTTAATGATACTTCGTCAATGACAAGCGGAGTTGACAGCGTTTCGCAGCTTGCTGTCAGCAAAACAATTAAGTATGCGATTATTATTATTGCAACAATACCGATTTTGTGTATATATCCGTTTTTGCAAAGGTATTTTGTAAAGGGCATGATGATTGGAGCGGTTAAAGGATAATGTTTGATTCAAAGGAAGTATTGAAAAAAAAATAATTAAGAAAGAAAAAAATAATGCTTGATAAATACGGCTGCAATTACTTTAATTACTCTGAGAACGGCGTGTATACGCCTGTTTCGGGTATATGCTGGACCGCAAGTTTTCTGCCGGGTATTTTCTGGCTTTTGTACCGGTACAGCGGCGACAAAGAATTTATGGAGGGTGCGGTCAGGTATGAAAAGGCAATGGACAAGGCGTTTTCGGACTTTGACGGGCTTTCTCGATGTGGGCTTTATGTGGCTTTTTAACGTCGGGGCAGAATTTTGCGCTGACAGGCAGTGACGAAAGCAGACGGCGGCTTCTTAAGGCGGCTTACGTTTTAATGGGCAGGTTTAATATTGCCGGTAATTATATCCGCGCATGGAATTTTGACCATATGAAGGGTCAGGCAATAATCGATTGCATGATGAACATACCGCTTTTGTTTCTTGCCTCCGAAATAACGGGTGATATGCGTTTTCACAACGCTGCGGCAGCGTACGCCGGCACTGCGCTTAATTATCTTATCCGCGAGGACGGAAGCGTTCACCATGTTATGTGCTTTGACCACGTAAGCGGAAAGCACACGGGATACGATAAGGGTGCGGGTTATGACGAAAACAGCGCGTGGAGCAGAGGCGCCGGCTGGGCGATTTACGGAATGGCAATGGCGTATATGTATACAAAAGAACTGCGCTTTTGGAGGCGGCAAAAAAAGTATCCGCATATTTTACGGAGCATCTTAATTCCGACGGCGTGGCACCGTGGGACTTTAAGGCGCCGGTTGACAGGGACATTACCGACACGTCGGCGTGCATGATTGCGGCAAGCGGCATGCTTGAAATATATAGGATTACCGATGACGCAAAGTATCGCAGCAGCGCCGTAACCCTGATTGAAAACGTACTTAACAAATATTCGTGCCTTGACGATAATTCAGAGCAGTTAATCGGAGGCGGCACGGTAGAGATGGCGCGGAATAAGGGGATTATGGCAGGTATAATTTACGGCGATTATTATCTCACCGAGGCGCTTTTAAAGCTTGAAACGCCCGGTATGACGCTTGTGGGGAGGAAAATAATGATTCAATATGACAGATATAAGGACGGAAAAAAAGAAATGTTCTTACAATGAGCTATGATGACGGAAGAATATACGACAGGCGGCTTGTTGAAATTTTTAACAAATACGGGATACGCGCAACATTTCATCTTAGTTCCTCAAAGCTTGGTGAGGAAGGATATATATCCCCCGATGAGGTCGGAGAGCTGTACAAGGGGCACGAGGTAAGCTGTCACACGGTACATCACCCTGATTTGTGCAGCCTTCCGCCGCAATGTGTGATTAACGAGATTTACGAGGACAGAAAAGCTCTTGAAAAAAACTTTGCGGATATATTGTAAGGGGAATGTCGTGGCCTTTTTTCAAATTATAACGACGAGGTAATTTCAATTGCCGCGCAATGCGGAATAAAAATATGTAAGGTGCGGCGATGTGACAAAGGCATTTTACGCGCCGGACAATTTTATGGCATGGACCCCCACCTGCCATCACAGGGATTGTTTGGCGCTTGCCTCTGATTTTCTGAAGCGTGAGGGCAGAAGCTCACTGTTTTACGTGTGGGGTCACAGCTATGAGTTTGACCTTAACAATAATTTTGACACCATTGAGGAATTTTGCAAAATCATGGGCGGAAACGAAACGGTTTGGTATGCGACAAACATTGAAATTTATGATTATATTACGGCGCAAAGAGCATTGCATATTTCGGCGGATTGCAAAAAATATACAATCCCTCTGTAATTGACGTTTGGCTGAATTGCGATGAAAAAACTGTTAAAATTCCTTCGGGAGAAACGGTTGTTTTATAGAGGTGTTACAATGAAGGAGAAGGAATTGCGGTATTATATGTTTACCGCATCGGCAAATATTGTTTTGCTTTTTTCAACAGGGGCGATAATTCAGTCTTTTGGCGGCGGTCGGACTCAGTCCGGAGCAAATCGGCAAATATTCCTTTGCGTCAGTTTTGTTCAGATACTGACGCTGGTTATTTCAATGTTTTTTGCCGATAAAATCAGAAAAGTTCCGCAGATAATAGGAATTTTTACCCTGCCGTCGGTACTGTTTTTTGCGGTAATGATTATTTTGGCGGCAGCAGATAAAATTCCGGCGGATACAGCGTTTGTAATTGCGATTTGCGCCTGCTGTTTTTGGAATTTGTTCTGCGGCTTGAGAACGGTAATTGAATACAAGCCGCCTTATTACATTGCGTATATTTCCGAATATCCGCGGATTATAAACACGTCCGGAATGGTTGTGGGAATTTTGGGTACAACGCTTACCGGAGTGTTTGTCTTTGTTCGCAGACGTTCGGTTATAAAAAGCAGCATTTGCGGCTTTTTCGCCGCTTCGCTGTTTGCGCTGACGGCGTTTGCCGCGCTGTATCCAATAAAGACAAAAATATCGGTACATAACGACGGATTTAACGGAAAAATCGGGCTTGGTGTGTTTAGACTCAAGGCAACAAGGTGGTTTGCGGTGCCGAACGTAGTCCGCGGATTTTCCAACGGTATTATGGGTATGGCGGCGGTTATAATGCTGTCAACCGTAACCCGGGATACTGCCTTGTCATCGTCATTAACCACGGTATCGGCTGTGTCAACGGTTTTAGGCTGCTTTTTTACCGAAGGGTATGCATGCGTATTAAGACGGTAAATCTGGCATTAATAGGCGAAACCGTTCAGTTTGTAAGCCTGATGTTTTGCTGACCGGTAAAACGACAATGTTTATAATAATGTACTTCGCGGCATATTTTGGACAGATAATTGTGGATAACGCCGTGCCGGTTTATGTAACGGAAATAGTGCCATATGAATATGGGGCAGCTATACGGCGGTGAGAATGTTGTTTTTACAGCCGGAACCGCAATCGGAAGCTCTTGTACTGCGAAAAATTCACTCTAAAATACGACAGTATTAGCTTTGAACTCAATAACGCCTGAAAAATCTTGACTTTTCAAGGCGTAAAGTCGCAGGCATACTGACGTATGTCAAGACTGACAACGAAAAAAAAAGGCTGATTTTTCAGCGTTTTGAGCGAGTTCGTATATCGTAACGTCTGCCTAAATAAATTCTTTGAACTCATGCTGTCAATAAAATATTTGCACAGTGTCTGCAGTTGTGCAACGCATGCCTTTGCATAGTCGGTTAATTCCGAGGACTGTCTGTTTCTTGCGTAATTATTTGTCGGTATCCCCTCAAGTGTCATGTGATACTTTGCGGTCAGCGGGTAGGGAAGACCTGTTTCGATAAAGCCTACAGTTCCGATAAGCGACTGTATAAGTTCCGCTTTTGCGGCTCTTTATCGTAATTATTGCACAGCCAAACATAAAGCTCCGGGTGGAAATTGCACATAATGCCGCTGTAGCCGTGTCCGCCGCTTTTTTAACGAGTCAAGCAGAGTCTGGCAATTTGCGTTCAGCAGCTTAAATTGACTGCCCGAGAGTATTTTATTCCTTTCGGCAATGATTTTTGCGTCGCAGCAGGTGTCCTTCATATAGCGGAATCTGCCGGTTTCGAGGCACCAGTTTAATATCCGCGGAGTTACCAAACGTTTGTAAGGATACGGACATTCATAAAGACCGAGATTTACATCTGAGGGTAATGCGGCAAGCAGTTTTTCCGCATTTGCAATCCACACGTCGTCACCTTCGTTGTTTAAATCCAATCGGTTGGTTATCAGAATAAGCGCGTCTGTTCCCGAGTCCGCAATACTGCACAGTTCGTATATTTGGTCGTCCGTACTGTCGGAAACGTGCCCGGAGGAAATAACGGTCATTTTTTTGCCGTTTCTTTTTTCGTATTCCTTGGTTTTTTCCCCATACGGTACGGTTTAACTTGACGCGTTCCTCAAGGGATAGGTTGAATATTTCGCTGGACTGGCATATGGCAAATATGCCGTTGCAGCCGCGGCTGTAATACCATTCAACGTATTTTTCGGCAGTTTCGTAATCAATTGCCCCCGTTTTCGGAATACGGAGTAATCATGGTAGGAAAAATATAGTGACTTTGCATTTGCTAAACTCCTTTGCTTTTTAACTTGTAATATTAATGATAAACAATTTCTTATTTGTTTTCAATACAGATAACGGACAACTTTTTATGATTTTGGGACATTTGTATTGTAATATTGCCGGCGGTGATATATAATATAACGGGGTGAGGGAAATGAGTGCACATAACAGAAAAAACGTTCACAGGCGGCTTGAAATGCCTTTTTTGAGTGAGCTGTATCAGATTAATAACTGTCATTTGAAAAAACAGTACATTAATAATCCTGTTACATATATTACAAAAAAACGCCATCATCACGTTTTTTGAGGTTCATTTTATAACGGACGGTTATATGAGCTATGATTTTGAAGGCGAAACGGCAGAGCTGTTTGCCGGGGATTTCCTTATTATTTCTCCGGAGGTCAATCATAAGGTTGACTGTGTCGAAGGCGTTATTGCAAAATATGCTCTTTTAGTTTTCCTGCGAAAACAATCCGCACCATAAGCTGTCCCGGGTTTTTAGGCAGCCGTCCGTTTTTAAAGGGAAAAATAACCGCCGATATGTCGGCATGCCTTGAAGCTGCCTCGGACATAGACGAAAGCCGGTGTCTGCCTTTAATGCGAAGCCATAAAATATTTGAAGTAATTCTTTCATTGGCAATTGCCGCGGGTTTGGAAGATGACGCGGACAGCGGTTTTGAAAGTGAGTGCGACGCAAGACTTGCGCTGGCAAAGCAATATATCAAGGATAACATAAATTCTCCCCTTACCTGCCCGGAGGTTTCGCAGTATTGTCATTTGTCGTGCAAACAGCTTTCCAGAATATTTTCAAAGAATGAGGGCATGCCTCTTATGGGATACATACATAAGATTAAAATAGAAGCCGCCGAGAAGCTGATTTCGGAAAGCGGACTGTCGCTTAAAGAAATCAGTTCATATCTGGGCTTTAGCAGTGAATATTATTTTAACGCATTTTTTTAAAAAGCACGCCGGTATGACGCCAGGTGAATATCGCAAATCTTTAGGATAAATATTTAACGCCTGCGGAAAATTCCGCAGGCGTTTTGCGTGTAAAAGTGAAATTTAAGCACATTTTACGCACAATGCAAAAATTGCATATTGCCGATTTGCCGTCACGGGCATAATTCCTGCATATTTCGCACCTGCAAAAAATACTGCTCATTGATTTTTGATAATTTTGAATGTTACAATTAAGAAAAAACATGAGGAGGAAACGAAATGAAGAAAAAAAGATTGCGGTGCAGCAGCGGTAATGTGTTCAATGTGCCTTTTGCTGTCAAGCTGCAGCAGCGGCACAGGCGAAACCGCAGAAACTAAATTTAACCGTACCGGGCTTCCTATAACAGACGAACCGGTGACATTGAAATTGCATGTGTGCGGACCGGTACGTCCGGACCGTGGGGCGAGATGCCGTTTTTTAAAAAGCTTGAGGAAAAACGAATGTCAAAATTAACTGGCGCGAATTTCCCGACCCGTATAAAGAGAGCGTAAACCTGATGTTTGCAAGCCAGGATTTTCCCGATGCAATGATGCGCGGCGCCGAAGATGCGCAAGTCCTCGGTGCGGCAGCGGCAAAAATGTTATAAGCCTAAATGACCTTATAGACAAATACGCTCCTCGCTGGAAAGAAGTTCTGGAGAAGGACGACTATGTGCGCAAGGTTGTTACCATGCCTGACGGTAATATATATTCCTTCCCTTTATAAGAATGGACGAAAACGATTACGGTATGCGTGACGGCTGGTTTATTAACAAGGATTGGCTTGATAAACTGGGGCTTGACATTCCGGTAACAACGGACGATTTTTACAATGTGCTTAAAGCCTTCCGCGACGCTTCGGAAAACGGAACGCTGCCGGCTGATATAATCCCCCTGGTATTTCCGGTATAACCAAACGGTAGGCGGTCAGTACGACATTTTGCAAGCTTTGGCTCGCAGGATAATTCAAATCATATTATGGTTGAAAACGGTAAAGTTAGCACGATGACAAAACCGGAGTCGCGCGATGCGATACAGTATTTGCACAAGCTGTACAGCGAGGGGCTTATACCCGGAGATGTTTTTCACCGACGATTATGCAACGTATGTTAAAAAGCGCGGTTCCGACCCTGCCGTGACCGGGGTAAATCACGGATATTATAACGCATACCCTGAGCATTACGCAGCATTTTTGCCGCCGGCGGCGCCGGTGTCGAAAAGGGACTTGTACGCCAACAGACAACCAAGGTCCTGCGAAACCAAATGATTATATTTGCAAATAACAAGTATCCCGAAATTACAATGCGCTGGGCAGACGAGCTTGCCGACCCGGACAACAGCGTTCAGGCGCTTTACGGTATGTTCGGCACACATATTGAAAAACAGCAGGACGGAAAGATACGTTTTCTGGAAACACAGGTTCCGCTTTCAAAAACCTCGCCTATCAATTACGCGCCGGCAAATATAACGCCGTCAATAATTTCAAGCCTGGTGTTGGAGCGCTCGGATAAGCAGAGGGCAGAGGACTATAAGAACATCTATAAAAACAACACGGTTTCGGAGGACAGTCTGTATCCGCCGGTTGTTTTCACGGAGGAGCAGAACGCAAAATAGCTCAATATACAACACAGCTTAATACATACATAAAGCGAAACCGTTGCAAAATGGATTGTATCGGGCGGCGTTGAAGATGATTGGGACGCATTTCAGAAAAAACTGCAGTCCATGAAGTTAAATGAGCTGCTCGGCATATATCAGGAGGCACTTGACGCCTTTTAATAAAAACTGACAGGACGTGAACAAATGGTTGAACCAAGGTTATCTACACTAAAAAAAAGAGGCACGGCTATCGGCACAATAGCAAAAAATATCAGTTGCTGCTTTTTGCTGCTGCCCTCGCTGATTTATATTATTATATTCCATTACCTGCCCATGTTCGGCATTATTATAGCATTTAAAAATTATGTTCCCCATTTATATTATTATATTCCAAAAGGGCATTTTTAGGCAGGGCAGTGACTGGGTTGGATTTGAGCACTTTGCAACTTTTATGCAATCTCCGATGTTCTGGAGATTAATTAAAAACACCTTATCTCTCAGCGTGTATTCCTTAATCGCCGGTTTTCCTCTGCCGATTTTACTGGCGCTGTCGCTTAATTACATTAAGAACGCCCGTTTTAAAGACCGTGCAGACGATAACGTATGCGCCGCATTTTATATCGGTTATGGTGCTGGTCGGTATGCTCAGTGTATTTTTTTGACAAGCGCATGGGAATATTTAATCAGTTTTTAAATCTTATCGGTCACGAAAGTATATTTTTTCTCGGGGACGAACAGTGGTTCCCCACATGTACGTATGGAGCGGTGTGTGGCAGAACATAGGCTGGAACAGCATAATATACGTAGCTGCCTTAGCAGGTATCGACCCAAGCCTGCATGAAGCGGCAATCGTAGACGGAGCCGGATATTAAAGCGTATCCGGTATATAGATATTCCCATGATTTTGCCCACGATTATAACCCTTTTCATACTGAACATGGGGTAATCTTATGAGTATGGGATACGAAAAAATACTACTATGCAAAATGCAATAAACGCAGGGGCGTCGGAGGTAATTTCAACGTATGTTTACAAGGTGGGGTTGGTAAACGCGCAATACAGCTTTTCGGCGGCGATAGGTGTGTTTTTAACTCGGTAATCAACCTGATTTTACTGTTTACGGTAAACCGGATTTCAAAAAAGTACAGAACTACGGCATTTGGTAGGAGGAGGATTTCATGAAAACAAAGGAAATCGGAGCAGACAGGGTTTTTAACATAATTAATGTAATAATTTCCGTATTGATTATGCTTTTTTTTCGTTTTATCCCCTGTATTTTGTGTTAATAGCGTCATTCAGCGACCCCGCATTGGTTACAAGCGGAAAGGTCTGGATACTTCCGGCACGCATAACATTTGACGGCTACAAACAAATACTGGCGTATTCGGATTTGTGGCTGGGATACGGAAATACCATTTTATATACGGTAATCGGTACGTTTATCAACATTGTTTTTACGGTAACGGGAGCCTATGCGCTTTCACGCCGCGATATCCCTGCACGCGGATTTTTTAAAAGATGTTTGTATTTACCATGCTTTTCAGCGGCGGACTGATACCTACATATCTTTTGATTAAGGCTCTTGGGCTGTATAACAACTTTTGGGTTATGATTTTGCCCGGGCGCTTAGTGTGTGGAACTTCCTTATTGCAAAATCGTACTTTGAAGCAAATATACCGAATGAGCTTTTGGAAGCCGCGAAAATAGACGGCTGTTCCGACATACGTTTTTTTTTCGGTTGTTTTGCCTATTTCAAAAGTAATACTTGCCGTACTGGTTATTTACTATTCGGTATCCCACTGGAACGCCTACTTTAATGCTATGATATACCTTAAAGACCGCGTGAAATGGCCGCCGCAGCTTTGTACTGCGCCAAATTCTTATAACTGCGCAGAATACCGATGAGCTTACCGTTAATACCGCGGACGTTATGAAGGCTTTGAACCTTGCCGAGTCGATGAAATACGGGGTTATAATACTTGCCAGCCTGCCGGTTATGGCTATGTACCCGTTTTTCCAAAAGTATTTCATTAAAGGTGTAATGATAGGCTCTATAAAGGGATAGAACTGTTTTGAAATCTAATATGAAAGGTTGAAGCTTGTGAAAATAAATTTTAAAACACTGATTATCACCTGCATGCTGTGCCTTTTTTTTCGGGCATGGGCGTGCATGCCGGACAGCAGTGCATTGAGGCGTCTGTAAGTGTAAGCCCGGAAAGCGGCGAAATCACGGTGCAGGGCAGTGCGGCGATGCGGCAGCCGATAGTTTTGCTGCTTATTTCTGCCGATACGGACGAAGCCTTGCTTGATACTTTGGACGACCAAGATGCGGAAAAAGCTGTTATATTCCGTACAGACGGCATTGCCCAAAAACGGCACATTTTCTTTTGTGATAACGCCGTCATCTGACATGATGGGAAAAAATTTAAAGGCTGTTTTGTCATGCGGACAGTCGGAAACGCCTGCGGCGGTTGAATTTACGGTTTATACCATGGACGATGTAAACCGCCTGATTGAAAGGATAAATGCGTGCACTGACGGCAGTGATATTATCAGTATTATAACGGATGGTAACAATGCCTCGATTTTAGGGCTTGATATGTCATTTATGCCGTTTGTAAGCCAAACTGACAAAGTCGGAAAAGGCTATGCTTGCGGATTTGCCGCTGGACAGCGAGAGCATACGCGGCTCATTTTAGACAGCAGTATTTTTAATGCTCTTATTCAATCGGACAGCACGGCGGAAATACTGGACATGCTTGCGGACAAGGAACATCTGGAAAGAATAGGAATTACCGAGGCGTTTAAGACTTATTACGATAAGCTCGGTGATAACAATACGCGCTTTATGAAGCTTTTTGAAAAACAGCGGAGCGGAGTCTGCCGAGGCGTTTAAAACCGAAACCGTAAAAGGTTTGCTGTTATGCGCTGTGGAATCAAGCCGTTATACGCAGATAGAGGCTGTTCTTGCTGATTTTGATAAATATATAACATATAATAAATCCGGCATTAAAAGCATGAAGAACCCGACAATTGCCTACACCGCCGTTGCAGGCAATTACTATGAGAGCATCGGGGGATTTTCAAAAGGCGCTTGACAATGCAATTTCTGCCGCAAACAATGACAGCGGCGGCAAAACTCCTTCCAAAAAGCACCGGCGGAGGCGGAGGAGGGGGGAGGTTCGTTCAGCGTTCAGCCGCCGTCTGCGATACCTGCCGAACCCAAAGCCCGAACCGGATACTGCGGAGGAGAGCTGTGTATACTCCGATGTGGGTAATGATTTTTCGTGGGCGGTACGTGCAATAAACCGCCTTACGTCCGAAAAATGTTTTGCAGGGATATGCCGATAAAACCTTTTTGCCCGAAAAAACGTGACCCGTGCGGAATTTTTAAAGATGATTATAACAGCTGCCGATGCGGAGTCCGGGCAGGCAGAAAACTGCTTTTCGGACATTCGGGAAAGCGACTGGTTTTATCCTTATGTGTTAAAGGGCGTTAATTTGGGTATTGTATCCGGTTACGAAGACAAAACCTTCAGACCGGAGGCTTTTTATAAGCCGTCAGGATATGGCGGTTATGGTAAATAACGCGGTTAAGGCTTGCTGTCCGCCCCGTATAATCAGCGGGGAGGGCGTTATGTATAACGACGCGGAGTCTGTTGCGGATTATGCAAAGGACAGCGTATATGAGTTAAGCGGCATGCAAATTATGAGAGGTTCGGATAACATGTTCAGACCCAAAGATTTGGCAACCAGAGCCGAGGCGTCGGTAATAATTTACAATTTTTTCAGAATGGAGGAGAGTCGGTGAGAAAGGTTATTGCAGTTATTCTTGTTCTGACGTTTGCTTTAAGCGTACCTTTTGCCGTCTGTGCGGAGGATAGTATAAGCTCCGGTATCGGCGAATGGTTTTTCCGCAGTCTTGGATATGCCGAAAAGTATACGGACATTACAAAACGCGGTGAGCTTGCCGGAATACTTTGCGGATATTATGGGTTATGAATACGCCGGAGGAACGCAGTATTATTATGATATTCCGGAAAACAGCAGGTATTACGGCGCTGTCGGCTCTCTTACGGAGCTTGGCATCATAAGCGGGCGTTCAGCCGGTTATTTTTCGCCGGACGATACTCTGACAAGCGATGAGCTTATAAAAATGGCTGTTTGTATTCTCGGATATGAGCAGCAAGCTGCCGCAAAGGGCGGCTATCCCGGAGGTTATGCGGCAGTTGCCGCGGAAAACGGGCTTTTGCGCGGAGTTAATATAAGCAGTACGCTTACCGAAACGGACGTGTATATGCTGCTTTATAATATGATAACCGTTCCGTGGCCGAAATTGGTTTCGGCAGGTCAGGTGTTCAATTACATAACGGATAAAGACAGAACAATTATGAGCGAGCGTTTGAAGCTTCGCAGCGCAAAGGGAATTGTGGAAGCAAACGCACACACTGCCCTGTCGCCGCTGAAATCGCCTTCTGCAAAAGGTTATGTGCGGATAGACGGCACGGACTTGCTTGACGCATGCGGCGCCGGGGAGATGATTGGCAGATATATAGACTACTGGTATTACAGCGATGATACGGACAATTCGCCGGAAATAAGGCTGTTTAGAGATAACCGCACTATGGAACGGCTTAAGATTGATATTGACGATATTGAAAGCGTAGATTTGACAACCGTAACATATTTCAAAGACGGCAGAACCAATGACGCAAAAATCGATTTTAACGCAAATTATATATATAACGGAAAAAGCGTCATGGATTATTCAACGTCGTTGATTTCGGAAATGACAAACGGCACCGTAACGCTTATAGATGCCGAAAAATGACGGTGAATACGAAACCGTTCTGATGGATACAGTATCAAAGCTATATGGCAGTGCGCTCTGTTTACCACGATGAAGGTATGATATCCGATTACTTCGGCAGAGGAATTTGCTATTTTGATAATGAGTTTAAACAGACCGCAGTCAGCCGTGACGGCAAAACGGCGGCTTTCCCGAGGTTAATCCGATGACGTTGTGGTTTTGTACACAGCCCTTGACGGCACGGTGACAAAAGCGTGTATAAAAGCAGAGATATGATTAACGGAAGTGTTGACGAAACCAAAATCGGAGAAACAAAAAGAGTACAGAATAAACGGCAAATATTATAAAACAAGCGCGGATTACGATAAATACTCCGGCATGCCGATAACTCTCGGCATAAATGACACATTTATTGTGTATGAAAATATTATCGTTGCCGCAAAGGGCATGGGCGATTATATGCAATACGCCTGGCTTATTGATATAGCCGAAAACGGCGGCGTTGACGACACGGTTAACCTTAAAGTATTAAGCCAGCTGGGCGGAGTTACGGTGGTAAGCGCCGGAAGCAAGGTGACGGTTAACGGCGAGTCACAGCCGAGCAGCGAGTTTTTTAAACCGTCTGACAAACGACGGCAAAGGTAAATCCGCAGCTTATTAAAATAAAACTGAATAAAGACGGTGTTTTAAAAGAGGTTAACACAGCCGATATTTTACCTGATTTTAAGCATGACGTTAAAAAATGCCACAATAAATTATCGGACAGGCTCAAAAAGGCTTTGAGGGTACTACCGCAATTACGTCCGGAACGGTGCTTTTCAGCGTGCCGCTTAATGAAAGCGATTTATCGGACGACAGTCTGTACCGCGTGATTAACGTAAAGCGCTCTTGTAACGGACACTCCGTATATAATCGACGCTTATGATTTGAATGAAATAAAGTCTGCCGGGGCGATTGTCATACATAACGATAATTCGGCAGTCGGCATACCTATCGGCGCAAGAATATGCGTTGTGGATAAAATAACTTCCGTTATTAATTCCGGACGGTGTTGAAACGAAAAAAATCAGCTCATTCAGGAAGGCGTACGGCGCAGCGCTGTGTTTAAAGACCTCGCGACCTTTAACGGGTAATATTTGAGGGTGATAATGCCGAAACTCCGCATACCCACAGGAATTACGCAAGGTTCGGTAATTAAATTTGGACGAACAGCAAAAACGAAATTGATTACTGCCGTAAAGCTTTTGGACCTTAATGCATCGCCGCTGGTGGGTCCCAGACCTAATCCTACTGCCGACGCATATTACAACGGCAACCGTACGTTCTTAGGTACAATTGTTGAAAGCAGGGACGGATTTTTGGTTTTAAAAGCTTATGGACGGCGACAGAAACGAAGTGTTTTATGTGGGCGGCAGCGCCAAAATTACGGTCTACAACATTAAAAACGGCGAAGCACGTACGGGAAATACGAAATTTCTCGATTATATGCAAAAAGTAAGCCCGATGCGCCGGTGTTATTACATTCGCGATACGCGTCGGTGTATGATGTTGTAGTGTATGAGTAAATCTTTGAAAGGAGAGTGAGTTAATTATGAAAAAAGCTCTTTGCCGCAATTATGGCTTCCCCGTAATTCTTACGGGGACACTTCAAATTCAGGCAAGCGATTCCGAGAACCTGATAGCGCATTGGGATTTTGAGAACATAAACGGAAATACCGTGTCGGATACGGTGACAAAAGAGGCTTTGGCAGATATAAAAGCTTCCGAATTTAACACGGTTAACGGATATTTCGGCAGCACGGTCGAGCTTAACTCAGAGTCCGGCGGTACAATTGAACTGCAGCGCAACGTGTACGGCGAAATGTTAAGAGGCGCAAGCGGTATTACGGTTTCCTCCATGGTAAAAGATTAAGAATCCCTCTGCCGCTATGGAGGTTATTATACAAATTCCCGGTGACGGATATATGGGGCTGGAGTTTTTTCAAATGAACGTTTCCAAAACCACTTTCGAAAAATGGGCGGCGTCAATATTCTGACAGATGATCTTAAAATTTATAAAACCGCCCTTACAACAGCCGACGAGGTTTTGGCATATATGCCGCCCTGTGTTATGGCTGCGCCCCGAGTCCGCGAGGATAATGTTTTGACAGATTTGGCAGGCTATGACAATAATGCCGCTATAGCAGCGCCCGATTATTATGACGCTGTCGGAATTGAAGGAAGCTCTCTTTGCGTTTGACAGTACCGATAACAGCTCGGTTACCATGTCGCCCGGCGGTTTGTACCGTCAGCTTGATAAAGCGCCCGCCGTTACGGCAGCGTTCTGGTGCCGGCGCAGACAAAATCCCTCCGGTGACCGCAGGCTGATTTTCATAAGCACCTCTGTTAACTCGGTTTGCTTTGAGGTTTATATGCGTCCCGACGGCAATATCAGAATAGGGGCAGAAGTGCAAAAGCAGGCGGTTCATACACTTCCACGGATAAGTATTGGGGCGCAAACTTCAGCGGTGTTTTAACCGATAACGACTGGCATTTCATTACCGCAACGCTGGATTACAGCAACAGAAAGGCCGTTTTATACAAAGACGGTGCGCTTTTTAAAGAAATATTAACCCCCGATAATTCGGGTACGAATTTGTATTTGCAGTCGCCGTTTTTGGATATGGGTCCGTCTGCCGGCAGTGCGGATACAATGAATCCCGGTGAGATTGTTTTCGATGACCTGAAACTGTTTAAACGGGCGCTCAGTGATGACGAAGTTATTAATCTGTATAATGAGTCGTCTGCCCTGATGTATTTCACTCAGGACGGAGCCGTTACCGAGCCGTCACGCCTGACAGGTGACGCGGTTTTAAATTTTATGCTTAAAGCCGGGGAACACGGCAATACGGCGAAAAATCATACAAGTCCGCTCAAATTCCGAAACAGGCGCACCGGAGAGCGTGGCTGTAAAAACGTATGCCGATTTGCAGTCCCGGTATACTCAGGACACCATGCCCGTAAAGCATTATGCCCGGAAGTATTTTGCGTATATTGACGCTTGATAAGCTTTATAATGCTTCGGCTTTGAGAAATGATATTATTCTTAATTAGGGAGGAATCAGTTTTGAAAAGTTATTATCGTTCGTGGTATGCATGTGCATTATATTAAGTATGACCGCTTTTGCAAGTGAGTCGTCTTTAGATGACGGATTAATATTCAGCGCCGATTTTGACAGGGCAAACGGCTATTGTCAGGCGGTGCAGCTGCAAACAGACGGCGGCGTTTTGTCCCGCGGTTTTGGAACAATTAAAAGCAACGGACTGAGCGGCGACTCTCTTACAGGCAAGGCTTACCGCGAGGACGCCACGCCCCAGGGGCTTGCTTTTGCAAACGGCGGTATTTCCAAGCTTATCAGCGGTCAGTCCGCCGCGGCCGTGTCGGTGTGGGTGAAGTTTGACGCCGTTCATGATTCTGCCTAAAAGGGAAAATATTATGCTCGTTCATATAAACGGAGCTACCGTTGGCTGTGAACTGTATACCCAGTCCGGCTATTTGTGCGTCAAGCCGTTCCCAAAACGGCAAAGGAATGAAATCGGCAAAATATATGCCCGAGGCTTGGGAAAAAAGACGCATGGTACCACATAATCGCATCTTTTGATTATGAAAAGAAGGCGATAACTCTTTATGTTAACGGAGAAAAGGCTGTCGAAAATACAAACGCAGCTTTTGAAACAGATGTATTTACAACAGGCACGGTAACCGCTTATGATTCTATCGGTTTAAACCACAAAGCAACCGGTACAACCGATATGAACAGATTAAACGGCTCTGTAGACGATTTCCGTTTGTATAACCGTGCGCTTACAGCCGATGAGGTGTCCACGCTGTACCAAAAGCAGTACGGCGAAGCTTTGGAAAGCGGATTGCTTGCGGATATTGATTTTGAACAGCGTAATTCCGACGGCGAATATTTGTACCGTGTGCTTGAAAACGGTGCTATGACCGTGAAATCAACAGGCGCGGTGCGTCTGGCGGAAACGGAAGGCGCACTCGGAACAGGCAAAGCGGCAAGAATGATGTGGTACGGCTACGAATGCGGAGAAAACGTTATCGGAAAGGCGCTTGACGGCGCCGAAAACGCCGCGTTTTCCGTATGGGTTAAACTAAACAGTATCCCGACAGGCAATGAAAGACAGCAGCTTTTTCTGGTGACCGTAAACGGCGCTAAGGCAGGGCTTGAGGCATATGTAAACGGCAGCAGCTTTGTTTTTGCCGGCCGCAGTCAGGCGGCTGATAAATGGCAGTCGGTTTCCACAGCCGAAATGACCCTTAACCCCGGGACAGTGGTATCACGTGGCAGGAAACGTAAGCTTTAAGGATAAGCAATTTGAAATATATGTTGACGGCGTGAAAGCCGAAAAAGCTTCCGTAGCCTTCGGGGCAGATACATATACAAACGCTGCACATACAAAAAACGATTATCTCGGAGTGAATGCAATTACAAGAACTCCATCGGGAGTATACAAGCTTGACGGCATAATGGAAAATTTCCGCGTGTATAACCGCAGGCTTGCCGAGGAGGAAATAGGCGCGCTTGGCAAGCCGGTAATGCTTTATATGACCAAAGAGGACAATAGCGTAATCGCAGACGACAGTGCATCAGCTGATGAAAAAATCACATTTTTTGCACAGACGCCGGAGCTTGGCGGTACTGCAAAGCTGATAGTTGCGGTGTATGACAGCAACGGTTCGCTTACGCGCGCGGAGGTAAAGGATATTGCGGTGGAAGGCGTTTTTGCGGAAGCCGGGGCATTATCCGCCGGTGATACCGTAAAGGGATTTATTTTAAATGATGCGGACAGTATAAGACCGTTATCGCCGCCTCGGGTATTAAATATAGCCGAGGAAGGGCACGCCCTGCTCCATTGGTCGTTTAATGAGCAAAACGGCGGGTTTATAAAGGACAGTATCGGTGATAATGACGCTGTTGCGTCCGGTTACGAACGGGAAAACGGCTGTATGAATTTTTCCGACGGTAAAATTTATTACCTTTCTCAATACATTGCAGACGGGCTTAAAGATCAGAACGCCTTTAGCGTATACGCAAGATTTACCGCGAAAAAGGACGCGGAATTTGACATTTTCACCATATCCGACGAATACAAAATATATGTCAAAGACGGACAACTGAGAATATATTTTAATTCGGACGGCACTGAAAATGACATTTTACTGGGTAATATAATAAGTGACATTGAAACCGAAAACGCTTATATGCGTTCCGCCTGCGCGTATCAGATATTCGCTGTACGGAAGCTTACGAGAACACTGAATATCGGAAAGAATTTAAGCCTTCCGTCATTTTCACAATGCGAGGGCAGCAGAATGTACCTTAAAAACGTCAGCATAAACGATATAGCGGTTTTTGCAGGTGAAAAAACGCTTGCCGGGGCAAATGCCGAAACGAACAAAAATGTCGTTGTTGATACCGACCCTGATTTAGCCGGAGAATGGCACTTTGAGCCGGCAGACGGCGGTGTGCTTACCGATTACAGCGGAAAAGGCTATAACGGCAATGGGATTAATACCAAAACAGGCAGCGGCGTTACGGGCAAAGCTGTTAAATATACGTCTTATTTGGGGAGCCGCACGGATATCAGCAATGAGATTAACAAAGAATTTTCCGGCAAAAGCAGCTACAGCGTGTCAATGGGGTACAGTGCGGTATGATTCCCACATGCAAGCAGGTGCTGTGGAATAATTATATAGATAATGCCGCCAGCGGACTGAATTTTCGGTTAATAAGCGTTATATAAGCGTAGGAGGAAGAAGCTGTCCGGAGGATAGCTGGCAGGCACGGACATTTGATTTTGATTCGTACGGCAGATGGCGTCATCTTTTGGCAGTTATGGATTATGAAAATAAACGTATACGGCTGTTTGTCGACGGCGAGGAGCAGACGGCAAGAGAAAGCGGACAGCCTGATTGGAAATCACCAGTGTATATAAACGGCAGCACCTCGCTTCAGTCCGGAATAGGCGGAGATATCGCGGAATCTTATTGCTTTAACGGGTATATAGATGACGCCTTTGTATTCGCCGGAACCCCGTCGGCTGACCGCATAAAGCTTTTATACGGTATACATGCCGATGTGAAATCCGATTATGATTATGAAAAGGAAGAACTGGAAAAAATTAAAGCCCTGTCGGCAGAAAATGCTGTTTTTTGTATCGGCAGCGAGGACGTAATATACAACGGAAAACGCCTAAGCTGTGTTCAAAAGATTTAAATGCCAAGGCCGTTTCCCATAACGGAATTGTTATGATACCGGCAGAATTTTTGGAGAATTTCCCTGCCGTAGCGATTGAAACGGTTTTTTGATAAACGGTGTCCGGTATGCGGATTTAAAGCAGGCGGCATCGGCTTTGGGTATGAAGTGCGAAATTTCGGATAACGGAATAGTTATGCTTTGTTCGGGCGAACCGCAGCTTGAGTCCGCTTTGATATCGCGGCTTTCGTCGCTGTTTAACGAAAAGAAATACCCTGCCCCCCAAGGAGGACTATGCGTCAACGAGAAGTGTTGTTGCTTATTCCGACCCTGCGGACAATGTGTTTATACGCACGCCCGACCTGTACAGAATAGGTGAAAAATTCATTTTTTGCCATGCATGACAAAACGCGGAGCGGCACGCATCTGTTAAAGTCGTCGGACGGCGGCGAAAGCTGGAATGAAATTTATGTGTTCAAAGGTCTTTATTTTGCCTCGCTTTTTGAGGACGGCGGAGCGTATTACGTAATGGGTCTGCGCGGCGGTAAAATCAATGTGCATAAAAAGCACAGACGGTGGATACACATGGACTGTGCCTGCGGATTCAAAGTCGGGCGCGCTGTTTGATAACATGTCAGGCTACGCTGTTGACGGGGGCATGTCAATAGCAAAGCATAACGGCAGAATATATAAAGCGTACGAGGACCGTGTGGGTCCATCCGGCGGCACCTCATGGGTAAGGATTATCAGGCGTTTGTGGTTTCGGCTCCCGAAGGCTCCGACCTTTTGGACGAATCTAACTGGACTATGTCAAACAAACTGCTTTACCCTTCGTCCGTTAAACCGAGCGATACGCCCATGGTTAATGAAAAAGGCTGGCTTGAGGGAAATATGGCAGTTGACCCGGACGGCAACGTTTTAAATTTACTCAGGTTTAACTCTGACCCCAGGCGCAGCCGGGCTGGATATGCATTGTTAATGTATCGCCTGACGGAAAAACAATATCCTTTGACGAAAAAGACGGATTTTCCGAGCTAAACGGCGCAAACAGCAGATTTTCGGTAAAATATGACGATAAAAACAGGCTATTATTATTCCCTTTGTTAACAGCAATACCGACCCGGATTTCTTTTTGCAGCGCAATGTGTTGTGTCTTGCTGTTTCAAAAAACTTAAAAGAATGGATAGTATTGGAAACAATACTGGCGGACGAAACGCTTGTACCGTGGCAGGATTCCTTTGGCTTCATTCGTTTTCATATGTTGATTTTGAATTTGACGGAGCCGACATAGTGTTTTTTGGTAAGGAATCGTCGGACAATGCTTACAGCTATCATGATAATAACTACATAACGTTTTACAGAATATCCGGCTACGAAAAAATTCTTGAGCGAAACGGTATAAATCCGTAAAATCGGCCCCGGGTTTATGTCTGCGGATATTGATTTTTTAAAAAGCTAATATATAATATATATTGAGGTTGCAATAATAATGCGGGTAAGAGGTGCTTGTATGCGGATTGAAAATCATTTGTCAAAAGTATATTTTAAAAACAAAAAATACTGTCCCAATACCTGTTTTCAAATATTGCTTTGTTCATGATACCGATTATAATACTTTTCGTTTGTAATTTGCGTGTTTTCATCAGGACATTAAAATCAAATATCGAAACCGGAAACAGACAAATCCTTTGAAAAGACGGAAATGCTTTTGGATTCCTGAAATAAAACAGCTGTACATGATGTCAAATCAGGTTTCCATTAACCGCGATATAAGCATATTGCTGACTCAGTACGAGGAGGAGCCGGACAATCCGCTTATAGCCTCGCAGATAGTGTCAAAATTCAATGATATAACGGTGTCGGGGAAGCCTTGCGTATAAGGCATATCTTTACCTTCCTTTTAATAACCGCGTTTTTATCCACCTCAAATTCCGTAAGCCTTGAGGAGTTTTTAAGCGAAATACTGACGGACGGCGAAAAAACACGATATTATCAGGGACACAATTGTAGGCGGCGATAACATTAATTATATTACCGATGTTAAAGCGGATATAGGTACAAATGTATTTAACAGCATATTTTTCATATTCAAAAAAAAGCCGATATGCTGCCCAACAGCAGACCGACCGTAATATTTGTTGCGAACACGTCGGATATGGACAAGATACTTTCCTCCATAGACGGGTGTACCTATGTGTTCGAGGCAAACGGTCAGCCTGTTCATGTAACGGGCGGCGGTCCGGATAAGCCGTATTATGATTCCGTATACGAAGCTGGCAAAAAACGCGGAAAAAAAGAACGGAAGGGTAATAAAACTCGGAAAAAAGCGTTATTTTATTTCAGCCGTAAAATCCAAGGTTACCGGTTTTTTATATGTTAACGCCATGGACAGCAATCTTGCGTACAAGGATTTAAACAGGGCATATATTGTGTATCTGCTCGGCTTTTTTTTGGCAATATGTCTTATACTGGCGGTGTTCCTTCCTGTAATAGCGGCATGGCAGTATAAGCCGATACTGCGCATTAAGGAAATGCTTGATATTAATCACAATTCATATAAAGCGACAATAGAAGATGAGCTTGTTCTTATAAAAAATGCCATTGAAAACAAACAGAAGCTGCCCGAAATAATAGCAAAGCAAGGCAGACATAAAGCAATATCTGATATTTGCCGCAATACGCGGAAAGTACGATTCCTTTGAGGAAGCTTAATAAAGATGCCGCGCCATATGATTTTCAGTCTTGAAAAAAGTATTACGGAATCGCTCATTTGGTTTCGGAAAGGGAAGGCATCGGCGAGTGGACGACGGAATTTTCGGACGCTGATTTTGACTTCTTTTATATTAACAATTTCGGTTCGAAAACGACGGTTTTTGTTACGGAGTAAACGATAACGGGGACACAGATTTTATTACCGATACTTTAGAGGAAATCAGGCTTAAAATCCGCGAAAAGTTCGACTGTCCCGTTACTATCGGCGTGGGAAGCCCGACGAACAAAACAAACGAGCTTTGGAAATCGTATTTTGAGGCATCGACGGCGATTGATTACATGATAATAGAGGGAAAGGATAAAATTATTTGTATATATGCAAATCCGTCCCTCGGAGGAGCAAATGGCAGCGAATTCGGCTATTTTATCCCGAAAGAGAAACTAGAGGTGCTCTCGCAGTATATTAAAACAAAAATACCGACAAAAGCAGGCAGGTAATATCTGAGATTATCGAAGACGTTAAAAAACAGAAATTGCCGCTGTTTATTTTGCGATGCGTCATTTACGATATGATAAATATCGTTATAAAAAAGTGCAATGGCAACTGACAATGTAAGCTACGATAATATTAATTTTCTGAATAATCTGTCAAAAATTGAAACGGTAAACGATTTATATGATATTCTTGAAATGATATGTATGCAGCTCCCGGAAAAGGTGCAGAACAAGCCCCATGCGCCTGTTGAAAAGATTATCGGGTTTATAGAGCAGAGCTTTTCCGAAAGCAATTTTACCGTTCAGTCGGTTGCCGAACGGTTCGGTATGTCGCCCTCCACGTTCAGCCGGTATTTTAAAAATGAAGTGGGCATGACCGTAACGGATTATATTACCAAGCTCCAGATTAAAAAAGGCAAAAAAGTCTTCTTGTTGAGTCTGATATTCCCATAGCGGCAATTGCCGCCCAAACCGGGCAGTTTGATACGTCCAGCTTTATACGCAAGTTTAAAAAAGACAACCGGCGTTACTCCCGGCGAATTCAGACGGCTTTACAGGGAAAATATAAAAGGCGGGCAGATATTATCTGCCCGCCTTAAAATTACATATCCAGACATTTATACAGCACATTTCTTAATCTCGGCCACACGTACGCACTGTGGCTTTTTACAAGGTGATGCGCATAAAACAGTGACACATTGTTTTTTGTATCCATAAGCGCATATGCACCGGCGGCACCGCCCCAGCCGAATTCATCGCAGTACGGTGTGCAGCCCGCCTCTGCGTGGTTCATTAACGTTTGTATACCCAGTCCGTAGCCGTACCCCTTAAGCCTTGGCCAATTAAAGCCCGAACGCTGTGTTTCGCTTAATTGATTTGTTTTCCATAAAGCGATTGTGCCCGGGGATATCAGCCTTTCTCCGCCGGGTGTTTTCCGTTGTCGGAAATAGCGGCGGTCAGCTTTGCAAAATCGGGCACGCTTGTAATCATGCCTGCGCCGCCGCTGTCGTAACAGTCACCTAAAAATGTGATGATTATAAAGCTTGTCTTCCACAATTTTTCCGCTGTTTTTTATATTATGTTTCGGGTCCTCAAAATCAAACGGCTTGCCGTCAGTGCTGTTTTTCGATAAACAGGTATTTGCTGCACAGCCTTTTTGTTCTTCGCCGCCGTTAACAAACGAGGCATTGATATTAAGAGGGGTCAAATATGTTTTCCTTTACGTATGTACGGAATTTTTGCCGGAAACAACTTCCGTAAACGCCGCCAAAACATCGTGGCATAAGCTGTACTGAAATCTTTTCGCCCGGTTCAAAATCAAGAGGTTCCTGTGCCAGACATTCAATTGTGGGAACGGTTTCAAAGTGTCCGTTTGTGATTTTTTCAGCCTTTTTAAACGCCGGGGAATTAAAATCGTAATTAAAGCCTGCCGTCATGGTGAAAAGATGCCTGATTGTAATAGGACGGCTTTTTCTTAATCTCATTCCCCGACCGGTAATACATGTCTTTAAAAAGCCGGGATAAAATCATACAGCGGGTCGTCCAAAAGATAATAACCTTTTTTTCGTAGAGCTGCAAGGCGGCAAGCGTCGTTACGATTTTTGTACATGAGTACATATAAAAGTATCTGTCCATTGTCATTTTTTCGTTATTTGAAATGTTTGAAAAACCCGAACAGTATTCAAATACGGGTTTATTATCTTTGTAAATCATTATTGCGTTACCCGGTATGCGCCACTGTGTCAGGCGATCCATTAAATCCTTCATCGGCGTGAAATCCAACTTATAATCAACTCCTTAAAATTCAATCTCCATTCCGTCGTATGAAACCGTAAATCCGTATTTTTCCGCCTCCCGGCACATGTCGTCGTAGTCCGAACACCTTCCGTTATGTGAAAAGTGGTTTAATACAAATACGGTATTTTCATCTGCAAGCCCCGTTTTAATCATTCTTTCTTTTTACGGAGGCACATTTGGTTAAATTCATATGATAAGGGTCAAGCTCCGTGTTTGCGCATCTTGTGCAATCCAGCGAAACGAGGTTAAAGTACGGCTTTTCCCGCTCTAAGTACTCCCATGTTATGTCTTCGGGGTAGTTACTGTCATGTCCGTAAAAACGGTTTTTGTGCCGTCGCTTATACAGTATATGTAATAGCCCTCACCGCTGCCGTGGTTTGCCTTAAGAGGAGTTACCGTGTATTTGCCGCATACGGTAAACGGTACAAACATTTTGCAGGCGGCAGGTTTCATAAAATCAATTTTGTTTCCTATTGTGCTTTTTACAATGTCAATGACTTCCTCCGAGCCATAGACAAAAAGCGGATTTTGCCGCGGAGTTGCGGAAAATTTCGGCATAAGGAGCAGCAGTATTTCATTTGGCGCAAAGTGGTCGGGGTGCTTGTGAGTTATTAAAATGCTGTTTATATCAAGCATATTTATACCGTTTGCCAAAAAAAATGACCGTATGAGTCCGAGTTAAAATCCAGCAGCATATCGTTATTTATCATAGCCTGCGAACGGGTTCTTACGTACCGCCCTTTTAACCGTCTTGCTTTTTTCGCATACCCTGCATCTGCATGCAACGGTGGTATGCCCTCTGCCGCAGACGTTCCCAAGTATTTCAGTTTCATGAATATTGCTCCTTTTAATTTTTTTCTTATTGAGGACGGGTTTTTACCGTAATACCGCCTGAAAGCGGCGGAAAATGTGCGGACGTTGATATATCCCGCTTTTTTGCCGTTTCGCTTATGGAAAAGCCTTTGTCCAATAATGACAACGATTTTGTAAGCCTTACCTTTGTAATTCTCGGATATGCCTTCGCCGCAGCGTTCCTTAAACGATGACGAAAGATAAGCCGGGTGCATATTAAGATGGTCGGCAATTTTTTGCAGCCCCAAATCAAAAGTCATCATAGTTATCCTGAATGTAATTCATGACATTTTTCTCCAAAACAGACGCGCTTGCAAGATTTTCCTCAACATAATTGCACATTAAAACAACCGCCGTGATTATTATCTCTGCTATTTCGTCGTTAGCCTCCGCGCTGATGAGCTGATTGGGAATGTTTATACTGTTTAAATAATCACGCGCTTTATCGCCTAATGTGCAGGACGCACGTATCCTTGTGCAGAATATGTCGTACGCGAAACATTTCATGCCGAAAACTATAAGGGAATTGCTTTTAACATTGACAAAAAGCATCTCAATAATATCTACCGCTTCGGTTGAATTTCCGGATAAGATTGCCGCAAGAAGCTTGTTTTCCTCCTCAAGGGGTTAAATAGAAACTTTTTTTTTGAAGCGTTTCCGTAAATCTGGTTTAAAAACATTATATCGTTTTGGTTGGAGGTTATTTTATAATCCATCACCGACAGTGCCTCCATATATCCGCCGTAGAGGGACTGGAAGCCGGTAAGCATTCTGCTGGCGGAGAATATAAGCTTTTATGTTAAACTCCTGCTGCATAATATCGTAGGCTTGGTTTGTGATTTTCTGAATTTCATTTTCCGCATCATCAGAGGTTACGTATATATTAAAATTGATAAGACAAACCAAAAAGCCGTTTTTCTCTACCACAAATCCTTTGTTGCTGTTTTGCTCGCAGAGCTCTTCGGTCATGTTGCTTTATGGCAAAGGAATATAAGTCATAGTCTTTGTATTCTTCGGTTCGTATAAGCACAACGGCAAATTTGTCCGAAATAAACGTTATGCCCATTTTCGATAATTCCGCGGATATATCTTTTTCGGTATCGGAATTTTCGTTATACAGATTTAAAATGCTGCTTTTTTTTCAGCGCCTGCTCTGATTGTAATTATCTTTATCAAAACGCTGTTTTTTTTCAATAAGATGGTTTACCGCTGAAAATATCAAATCAAATTCGTTGGCAGGCTTTTGATTTATCGGGCTTGGAGGAATGTTTTTCCACGAGCTCTTTTATACGGTATACCTCCAGATAGTTCCTTTTTTGCGAAATAATATGACATCATTATTCCGCCGGCAATGATAATTGTCATGATAACT
>VOFC01006290.1_pt1 | contig 26916 bp, 51 predicted proteins | sample 5384161 | NCBI WGS metagenome assembly VOFC01 (sample SAMN12384722, study PRJNA508395) | human gut metagenome | isolation source: healthy gut B | host: Homo sapiens | reverse complement strand
CATTGTACTTCGTTCAGTTACGTATTGCTTATCATTATAATGTGTGTATTCACTTAAGGCGTCTTTAACATTCATATCAGAAGAAGAACTCAAATGGATTATCTTCTCTTTGCTATCATTCATGAAGTTCTCACAGCTCGCCCAGCCCAAAGTACAAGCGGAGGTTGAGCCACTCTGTGGTGCGGGCCACCACCAAGATTTGCTGATAATCCACTGACTCGCTTCAATACCAGCCACCAGCCAGAATCATTCCTTATCCTTCGGAAATGGCGGAAAAGCTCATCGCGCCTTGGCATTGAAGAGGTTAGAACTGAATCATCACGAAGGTGGTAGAAGAACATGGTCGCTCATGCACATCTACTCCACCCTTGCTCTGATGAGGGGCAAAAACATAACAAGAACTGATGCCATGAGACAGAATGCGAAGCGTGCTCTTGTTGATGATGAAATCGGATGCTGCGTGGTTTATCATTCATCATCGTATGAGATGAGCAATGAGGCAAGTGCTTGGGAGGCGCGAGGCCATCCATGATAAAGTTCTTGAAGATCTGGTTGCTAATCGCTTTGGCATTTCAGTTCCGATAACTGGGCGCCCAAAAGCGACGAAGGCTGCCACGATTTACCAACCGGAAGAGGTACTACAAGTTGCGATAAAGCCGGAAAAACTGCGGCGTTGGCGATGGAAGCGGAAGGAATCATCGAACGAGGGTCATATCCAGCGCCAAGCCACGGAAGTTCCCGAACCCAGCGACAAGCCCACGTGAGCATAGTGAAGCGCCGGAGCATCGTTGAACCACCATCATACCATACCTCGCCATACTTACCGGTCGCTGCAACATCGGTAGGACGGGCACGACTCCATCCCGGATATGTTTGCCGTTCGCGCTAAGCCTCTTCGTAGAAGCCTCCACTTTGGTGGCCTTAACCATCTGCTGGTCCGGCGAGAGCCATCCTGCTCAGTATTCTCGTCTTTCAGAAGACACCTATCTCCAGGCGTTGGCGTATCCACACGCTTCACGCTCGATACACATGGCGGCCCTCCTGCACGGCAGCAGGAACATCGGACGGATGCGTCGGCAATGGCTGCAATGGCCTGCAAACAGAAGGTCGTTGGCATCGAAATTAACACCGCTGAGCAATAAAGTTCGCAAAGTTCTCATGATGAAGCTTCTATGCTGTATAGGCGAGCGCCAGGGGTTCTCTATTATATGCTGCCGCCATGTTCTTCGACTGGTGCCATTCTATCTTCGATAATTGCATTTCTTCATCACGTTCGGGCGCACCACGAAGAATGGATACTTATCCCGCTTCGCCAAGGTTGCCATCGTAAACAGTAGAAGGCAGCTGCTTGAGCGTTCGCATAACTTTGCGGGTTCTTCTGCCATAATCCTTGCCCTGGGCATCGAGCAAAACAGGAGAGCCGATTCGATGGGGATTTCCAGGACATCATTCAAATCGGCTGTAGAATTGGGCAATGAAAAAGTATCAAGCGCTCATCGCCAACTTGATTCCAGGACTCACGCTGTTTTGTTCTTTGATGGCTTATGCACGGTTTTTATCGGTACAGATTCTGATAGCGCACCCGCTGGTTTCGCTGAGGCATGAACTTGCGCGCAGATTCGAGCTTCAGCATTCTTGGCGCATGTTGAGCGCCGAGGGTAATCGCCCATCGGCATCCTCCGGCACATATCACAATCAGGGTAACAGCCATCATGAAGTATTTCCAGCACGATTTCGCCGCGCGAAACAATCGCTTGCCACCTATGCCGGGTTGGTGAGGATATTGAATCAGGAAGATGAAGAAGGCTCATACAGACACTAAGAACACAAAATCATCTTAGCCAACATCAGAGCTGCTGTGATGATGTGCTCCAGCAGAATCTAATTTCGGTGAATTTTTGTTACCACAATCGATGGCGTCGCACGGCAACCAAACACGAACTCACCTGCCATTCATCATGATGAAGACGGAGGATGATGTTGAAACATCGCCTTCCAGAATTTTCTCGATGGTTTCAACCCGTAACAGGTAGATCGACAATGCGCGGGTCGGTGGAGCCCGATGAGTTCATCGGCAGGCGCATAAATCGCACCGCCACGGGCTTTTACATCTCCCCACCACCGTATCGTGGCGTGGAATCTCCATCACATGCAATGCGGCGCACTGTGGCACGGCTGCTCTTCGCTGAGCGCCGTAAAAGCATCGCTCAAAGTAGAAACCTAGAAGTTGGCGGCAGCACGAAGATACCGATGAGATGTCAGCGGAAATTCTAGATAAAAGCAAGGATGAGGGATACTGAAAGCCGCCACAAGATAAAGTGCACGATGTTTATCCATCGGATAATGAGAGTACGTTGAGGAGGTGAGGCGTTCTTGGCATGCTGTTCTCTTTGTGCAGCCTAATTTCATCATTGGATATGGATTCTTTAATACTATGTTCATTTCTGAATAGAAATACTTTTCCTTTTGTACGATTAATAAGTACATACGCATGTGCGCCCACACGCAATTTGGTGCAAAGATGCGCTATTTTTCTGATTCTAAGAAAATTTTTAAGATTTTATTTGGTTTCTTGCACAAAATCTAGTATCTTTGCACTCGAATTTATTCAAAAATTCAATGGACTTGTAGCTCCAGTTGGTTGAACAACAGGCTATAATCTGGAGGTCCTGGAGGTTAAAGCACTAGCTGGTCCACGCTTCTGTTACAGCGACTTACGAGCAATCGTGGGCCGCTGTTTTTCTTTGCTGGGAACTTATCCGGCAGAAAAAGAGAGACGAGCAGACTAGTTGCAGAAACACTAATTTTGCAACCGAAGAAAGAACTGAATGTTCTGGATCAGACTAAAGTATTGCTGCAAGGTATGGAAGAAAATGAAACATTCTCGTTATCTTGCATCATGAAATCGTCATTTCTCATGCGGCACAGAAGGACATGAGCACCAGGGTGCCGGTTGCCACCACCATCATCACCATGAAAGAGGCAGTTTGAAATCAAACTCTTTCTGATAGGAGCAATAATCCTCTGATTATCTGTTTTCATCGAAAAGGACTCTGATCTGGCTACTGGCAGTTACTCCTCGTCTATCATTCACCATTGTTATTCATGGGACATGAGACGCTGGGCAACCAGAAGAAGGTATTGCCAAGGCGATATATTTAAAAACTTTCTGATGGCTATTGCAACCATCAGACACTGCATGTGGATTCTTCCAGGATCAGATGCAAAATTCCCGGGGCAGTCTTTGTGATGCTCTTCTTTCAGGTGGGCGAACTCTTTCGAAGGATATGCGGAAGGGAAAGAGCCCAAATTTTCGCATCGATAATATCCACCGACGGATGTGGCAATGTTGGGAAAAACGGATGTAGAGGTCGGTTTCGCCGGAAAAGACGTCAAGATAGGAGAAACTCAATAATCCGTCCGGGAGAAAGTTCCATTGGATGGTATTGTTGTTGAGGAAGCTCAGCCTTGAATACCATTGCCCTGACAGGTGAGTATGCCACGGGAGGATTTGAATGAAGGCGATACTATCATGTCGGTTGCATCAACCTTTCAGGAGTAGTTCGTGTACGCACCACCAAGAGTTTTGGCGAAAATACTGGTATCCCAAGATTATCTCTGGTAGAGTGCAGACAGAAACAACTACAATGCCTGCAATTTCAATATCTCGATCAACAAACGCTTTGGCAATTTCGGGGTCTCGCCCCTTATCTTCGGCAATAGCGGCAAATTCCTCCCGCCATGGCCCTAGATATTTCTCATCGGCAGTCACACCGTTTATCAGCATTTCTGCATCGCCTAAGGTACTGCCTGGCATCATGGCAATTTTATCACAACATAAAAAGCAATATAAGCGCCAGCCGACAAGGCTTGATCCTTCACCAAGGCTACTGTTTCTATTTCACTACCGTAGAGAATCCGTTTAATATCCTGTGCAGCATCCACCCTTCCACCAGGTGTATCCAACTCCAAAATAATCAAATCGGCCTGTTCCTGTTTGGCAATGTCAATATTCCGCTCCAGATAAGAAGCAAGGCCCAATTCAACTGCATCGTCGACGGTAATAACCATAACCTTCTGCGGCACTGCTCCCTCTGCCCATGCTGCGGGCACCATACCCAACATGCAAAAAACAAAATAGAAGCACTCCTGTCACTAATCTTTTCACAAATTCACCTCCTACAATCATCTGCAACCATATCCATATTTTTTATTATACCACATTTTTGCAATCTAAACTATTAAGATATAATGGAGAATCGACATTGAGTAAGAAATCTTTGTTCCGCCTCATTGTAAACCCAAGTAAACTGACCGCCATACTATTCTGTGACAGCTTGTATCTGCTGCATTCCCTTGCCATGACGGACAGAATCTCCCTTTGGGTGAGTAAACGGCCATGTTTCACAACAGGACGCTGTTGACAGCTATTTTCCATACGAACAAGCACTTCTCCTGCCGTGCTTGAAAAAATGTCCAAATACAAATAACCATCTCGACCACAAACAGAATGCTCGAGTCCATTATCTAACAAATTGCCCAAGAAGGTGCATAAATCATAATCGGACATAAAATCCAATAGGCCATCCGTACAGTGAAACTGTATCTCTAAATGCTTTTCCTGGGCTTCTTTTGCCTTTTGGTTCAGTAAAATATTTAAAATGGCACGCTGACTATATACTTGCTCCCTTATTTTGCGGCAGCTTCTGCACCATCTGCCCCAGATAGGCGCGGGCTTCTTCTACCTTCCCACTCTCCAAAAAAAACCGGACAAACAGGCGAAATGATTTTGTAAATCGTGACGATAAATCCGATATTGCTCCTGTTGCTGTTGTAGATGGTCCACCTGCTGCTCCAGCACTGCTGTATAAGCTTTGGGAGATACGGTAATTTTCTCATCAGCATCTGTAACGTGGTTGTCTGCACGTTTTCCAAAATGGTCGTAGCCTCTTTTTTCCGCTACTTGTCGTTTTCCTTGCTGTTCTAACCAAACGCCGCTGCCGCATTCTACAGTGCCAATGATAACCAGACGTTTTCCTGTCTGCCGGGCATACTGCTCACAAATTGTTTCCGCTTTGCGCAGCCTCCATGGTGCCCACCATTGATAATCTTCACCGCCGGTCATTGCCCATCGCAGCCCGTCTGCACCCAATTGTACAGCAAGACGGCTACACGCGGCCTCCACCGGAATTTTCTCTGGCTGCAACACCATTGACACTTGACTGGCTTGCGCAATTTCCCTACATTCGGAAAGCAAACCGTCACTGATGTCATTTAATGCGTGTAACGATGCACCTGCCAGTTCATTCAACGCTAAAATTTCTTCACAGCAGGGCTCTGGCTGGCAATGCGCTTGCCAGAGCCGCTGCCTATCATCCTCGTTCACGTTGATCGTAGTATCCAAAACCAGCTCTAAACCAGCCCGACTACCGCCTAAATCACCTGTCACAAAGATGACATCTCTGGCTTGGCATCCTGCCGTAAATGCAAATGTTTTTTCTCTACCAACCCCAATACCGTTACATTGATGGTCAGCTTCGCTGCTAGATGTCGTGTCGCCGCCAATGACATTTACTTGATACTTAGCGCAAATTTCCTGTACACCCTGATAAAACTGCTGCCATTCTTCTACAGTATAATCCGGCGGCAATGCCACCGATAGCAGCACATGCACCGGCTTGCCGCCCATAGCTGCCACATCGCTCAAATTAACCGCAATGGCCTTATAGCCCAACTGCCGAGCCGAAATCCTTTTGCGGATAAAATGGATATCCTCTACTAGCAAATCGCAACTCACCAACTGATACTGTGTTTCATCAAAAGGCAATACGGCACAGTCATCACCAATCCCTAAGATTATCTGCTCTGGCGCATAATTGGGAATCTCAATCAAATCAATCAGACCAAATTCTCCTAAAGCGGACAGTTCCATGATTACACCTTCTCTCAGGATTTTTGCGGAACCAACAGACTATAATTATGCCGTACAGGTCCAGAACCATGTCCAATCTGATCTAAACGACCATAATATAAGGCCCGTGTCAGATAAGCCTTCGCCGCTTGCACTGCCTGTTGTACACCCATGCCTTGTCCCAAGCAGGTGGCTAACGCAGCCGACAAAGTGCAGCCTGTGCCATGGCTATTTTTGGTGAGAATTGGTCCTCAGTATAGGTAAGACACTGCCGTCCATAGTACAAAGCACGTCAACCGCCTCTCCCTCCAGATGGCCGCCTTTCACCAATACATTGATGCAGCCCATCTCTTTGCAAATCATCTGACCTGCCTGTTTCATCTGCGCAACGCTTTGTATTTTCATTTCAGTCAATACTTCTGCTTCTTTCAAATTGGGCGTCACCAAAGTGGCGCAAGGCAATAGCTGCTGCCGAACTATATCAATGGCATCCATCTGTAATAATAAATCGCCGCTGGTAGCTACCATCACCGGGTCTACTACTACATTGGGCAACCGGTATTCCTTGATTTTGCTGCAAACCAGTTCCACCACGGCTTTGCTGGATAACATCCCAGTCTTTACGCCATCAAAGGCAATATCCTGACAAACAGCATCCAACTGGGCGGCAATCCCTCCAAAGGCACTTCATAGACGCCTTGCACGCCCACAGTATTTTGAGCAGTGATTGCTGTAATCACACTGGCACCGTATTCCCCCAGCATGGTAATTGTTTTCAAATCGGCCTGAATTCCAGCACCGCCGCCAGAATCAGAACCGGCAATTGTTAAAATTTTTTTCATCATGCTTTCATACATCCCTATCCAATTCTATTGTCGTTTTCTTATCACACAAAGCCTGCAAGAGCAAATCCAATACAAATTTTACTTTTTCTCCACTGGGACCGCGATTTTCCACCGCACCATCGCTGCCAATCAAACCCGATTTTCTTCTTCACCATCTAGCCATGTGGTTGCAAAACCATCTAACAGCGGTTTTGTAGATAAGCATTGCGCTTCTGCCAACGCAATATATTCCATCTGGCCGCTGCTGTAATAAGCGGTCAAAATAACGGCGAAACCGTAAATGCAATTGCTCCTGCCGCTGATAGCAAGCATATAGAAGCTGCGCCAGTTGGCATAACGTTTCATGATCCAATGTTAATCCCGTCTGACCGCATTCCGTTTCCAATCGACAACCTGCTCCATGCTCCACAATTTTATAAAATTCCATGCCTTTCACGCTCCCACACAACGCAGATTGCCTGTATAATTTCTTCAAAACTTTTTTCCGTTGTATCTACAACCAAATCCGCTACCTGCTCCCAACAAACCTGTCGCTCATACATCTGGCAAAGCTCTTCCAGCATCTGTTCCTGCCGCAGCAACGGCCGATTGCTTTACGCACAATGCGCCGCCGCAGCATAGCTGGCGCAGCTTTTAAACAAACAACCATGCCCGACTGACGCATAGCCTTTAACCGTTCTTCATATAACTGCAGCGTACCACCTGTAGCAATAACACAGTGCTCGCTTTTGCAGCAATTTATTTAAAACTAGATTTTCTTCCGACTGGAAACGAATTTTTCCACATTTCCAGTACAACGTCGTCAAATCCAATCCTGTAACCGCTTCCATTTCACAATCAGTATCATAAAAGGTCATCTGCAGGCGTCCGGCCAGCCGACGGCCTACAGAACTCTTCCCTGTGCCCATAAAGCCAACCAGAATAATATTTTTCCGCATACCGTCACCCCTAACAACTCCATCTGATACGAAAAATAGACCACACTGCAACCAGGTGATCTATTGTTTCTTTATTAAGCTTCTCCTCTGGTTGGCACGATACAAATAAATTCCAAAGGCTGATTGCCTGTATTGGTAAAACAATGCTGCTCGTTGGACGGTACATAAGCGCAGGCTCCCGCCTCAATTGCATATTCTTTGCCAGCAATCATCAAGGTACCATTTCCAGAAATGACATAATTGATATGGGGCCAATCGTGGGCATGGGCCGGTGAATTGCCGCCAACCTCCAACGTAATAATCCGCATTACATAATCTTCCCAACCTTGTTCTGGACCAACGGCAACCTGTTTCACAGCACCTTTGGCACCACCTGGCGTCATATCAATCTTCACCATGTCTTTCACATTTCCTACAAACATGAATATCACCTCATTGTTATATTTGTATTTATTATAACAATATTTGCTGAGAAGATAAATAAAAATCTCTTAATAGTTCAGTCGAATTCTGTCAGACACCATGGCAATAAATTCAGAATTGGTCGGTTTTCCCTTTTCCAAGTTGATGGTATAGCCAAAATATTCTGTCATCAAATCAATGTTACCTCTTCCCCATGCCAATTCGATAGCATGACGGATAGCTCGCTCTACACGGCTGGGGGTTGTGTCGTATTTCAGCGCAATTTTAGGATAAAGGTCCTTGGTGATGCCGCTCAAAAGATGGCTGTCCTCCAAAATCATTAGAATGGCATCGCGTAAATATTGATATCCCTTTACATGGGCCGGTACTCCCATATCATGCAGAAGTGAAGTAACCTCCACCTCCAACGATTTCCGTCTTGGTGCTGGCCGCCCTGCCTGATAAACCGGCGTTGGTGCTGCTAAAGCCAAATTGCCTATCACTGCACCACTTTCCATCACCGCATTAGGGGTAAAATCGGCAAACATCTTTTATGCGCTCATAAATGCCTTCCAATTCAAAGGGTTTCACCAAATAATCCATGGCACCCTTCATCATAGCGCGCTGAATCATGTTTTCATTGGCAAAGGCTGTCAGCATAATCACCTTAGGCCGGTTCTGCATATTTTGTATGCGGTCCAATACGCCAATCCCATCAAACGGGGCATAATCATATCTAACAATACAACATCCGGCGCTAATGCCTCAATTTTCTCCAAACATTCCCAACCATCGGCAGCAGTTCCTACCACTTCGATATCTTCTTTTTCATCTAAAAAATTTTCTAAAATACCAGCAAATTTCTGATTGTCATCGGCTAATAAGATTTTAAACATCTTACACTCACTCCTTATTTTTTATAAACTGCCCCCTTACCAAAATAAAAACAAGTTTTCCGTTTTTATTAGGTACCGTTCTTCCTGAAATCTATTTTTATTTTTGGTAAAATTAACTGTTTATATATTACCTGATTTTTACAAAAAAAAAAGCAAGCAGTTTTTTCCTGAAAATTACATTTCTTTTTCATGAGCTGCAAATAGTTGAAAAATGCTACAAATAAATGTCACTCTAGCAGTGTCAAAAAATCGCAACATACTACAAAAAAGCCTGCCGCATAAAGCGACAAGCTTTTTTGTCTTTCTATTTTTACGATTTACAACGTGCCTGCTTCTTCTTGTTGTAACAACTCCAACGGATTTACCGGTTCCCCTAAATATCTGGCAGCAAAATAAAAAGTTCCCCGTTTCCTGCTGCTGCTGAGTTTTACCCAAAGCTTGCCCTTTTCTACCGGCTCATTGAGCTGCACATCACATTGCGCGCAATAACCATAAATAGTCACCAAACCGTTGGTGTGAGAAACCTCGATGGTATAGCCGCCCTCCTCCTCCGTCACGCCGGTTACCGTTCCGCTATAAGCAGCACGGATTTCCTCCTCTGGCTCTGTGGCAATCCATAAGCCTTCTTGAAAGCGGGATGACAATTGTGTCTGATCCCAACCGTATTCATTCACCACTTTGCCTGTTACCGGTACTGCCATGGCTTCCCGTACAGGACCGACAGTAGCATTGACGCTGATTGCTTCCTCAGAAAGGCTGTCCATGGGAAAGTTATAAAAAATTGCATAACTGGCGCCAAATCCGCATCGGTGGTAAAGCTGTCCCGTAAAAAACTGCTGCCATTGTAAACTGCCTGGCGAGGTACTCTGAAAAATTGTCAGTACCAGAAAAAAAACACCCAGTGAACCAGCTATCTGCCCGCAAAAGCGCCAAAAGCCTTACTTGGTGTTTTCCATTTTTTTGCTGTGGATATCCGGTCATACTGCCCCCTCCTTTCTAACTTTGCGATACTTATATATATATCACAAAGTTAAAAAATATGACTGGCACTATCCACCTCCGTCGATCATTCTACCGCTAACTGCTCATCGTAGCTACCCAAAAACTTAAAATAACCGAGCTGTTTATTCAAATCATTCAATAACCAACGCACTTGAAACTCGCTGCATTTACCTTCCACATCCAGATAAAACAAATACTCAAATTTCTTTTTCTGGATATGGCCGCGATTCCAGTTTACAGATATTCAAATTATTCAGTGCAAATTTATGCAGCAAATGATACAACGCCCCTGGTTTATGCGGCACTGTCAAGCAAAGACTGATTTTGTTGGCTCCTGCCGAAAATCCCGGCGTTTTACTAATACAAATAAAACGGGTGGCATTGCCGGACATATCTTGAATATCCTTTTGTAAGAAGTACATATCATACAATTCGGCGCATTTTGCCGAAGCAATTGCCGCTAAATGAGGATTTTTCTGTTCTGCTACAAACTTGGCGGCAACTGCAGTATTGGAATACTCGTGAAACTGAATATTCCGGTATTTCTCCTGCAATTCCTGACACTGGCTGAGCGCCTGAGGATGGGAATAAATATCGGTCAGTTCTTCTAAAGCCGTTTCTTCTGCCGTCAGTAAATTATGCCGCACCAGAACCTTTGTATCTTTGATGATATAAAAACTGTGTTTGCGCATCAAATCATATACCTGCACCACAGAACCAGCGGTGGAATTTTCAATCGGCAGCACTCCATATTCTACTGCGCCGCTCTCCACTGCCTGAAACACATCCTCGAACTGGTCAAAGAACTGAATATCCGGCTCAGCAAAACTGATCAGCCGCCTGATGGGAATAAGACCCTTCCACACCTTGACAAGCCACTTTCGCCTGCGTAGGCAATTCGGCCCGCGCCTTTAAAATCACATCCAGATCTGATTGATAATCCGCACTGGTTACTGGTTCCTCTACGTTCTGCAGCATTTCCTGCAGGAGCCCTTCGCTCTCCTGTACTAAAAGTTTTCGCTCTCCATAAAGGTGTTCAATTTCCTGCTCCATAGCCGCAATCTGCTGCTGCAAATTAAGAATCTGTTTTAGCTGATTCTGCTTCATTGTCCTTCTCCTTCGCTTTTATAACATCATGTTTTTTTCTATTTGATACGGATTCACATCCACCTTTGCGTAAGCCTCTGTTGTAGAAGGCAAGGCTTTGTTCTCCAACCGCTGCTTAATATATTCTTTAAATAAGTTATATAACACGGCTACTGTCGGCACACCCACGATCATTCCTACAAAGCCAGCCATACCGCCGCCTACCAAAATAGCGAACATCACCCAGATAGCCGGTAAACCAGTGGTGCCGCCCAAAATCTTCGGTCCAATAATATTGCCGTCAATTTGCTGCAAAATTAAAATAAATAACAAAAACCACAGCGCTTGAATTGGATCCACAATAAAATGATAAAGGCACTAGGAATAGCGCCAACAAAAGGGCCAAAAAAGGGCACTATGTTGGTTACACCGATAATCACGCTAATCAACAACACATAAGGCATCTTCATAATGGTCAGGCAAATAAACGCCAAAAATACCGATAATCAAGGAATCAATCAATTTCCCATTGATAAAGCCATTAAAGGTGGAGCTGGTTAATCGTCCTACATACAGCATATTTTCCACTGTTTTTGATTGAACAGTGCATAGAGCACCTTGCGTAGCTGGGCAAAAAATTCCTCCCGAGACATCAACAGATAAACAGAAATAATCACCGCCACAAAAAAATTAATGACGCCGCTGGTAATCTGCCCGGTTAAACCGAGCAGACGCTGGAAAATTGTCACCAGAATGGAGCTCCCTTCGACAAAATACTTTCCCAAGCATCCCTCCCTTTTGTATAGATCGTCGGATCAATGTGGTATTGTTGATTTAAAACTGCAAAACAGTCTTCCATGTAGTAATCCAAATTCAGCGCAAAATCCTGAATATTACGCACCAATGTCACTGTGCTGTCAATCAACTGCGGCACCAAAATGCAATCAGCAAACCGATTAAAACGGCAAAGATTACCATAGCCAATATAACCGACAAGGCCCGCCGCATTTTTTCTTTTTTTATCAGCGGTTTCATAACACGGTCAAAATATTTGACCGGATTATTCAACAAAAAAAGCAATCACAAACCCATAGACAAAGGGACGCAGAATATCCAGAACCGCAGTCGTAAAGTTATGAATCGTTTCCAAATGCAGCAACGCAAAATAAAACGAAATCCCTACAATGACTACCAAAATATTGGCCAACAAGCGATTAATCGCCTCTTTGCTAAAATCCAATTTCATATCCACCCGCCTCCATCTATCTTAAATGTACCGGTATCGCTACAAACCTCTATTTATTTTTGACAACAGCTCAATTTTGCAGAGCAACCGCTTAGCCTACAGCCCCTTACGTTCTTTATTATACACATTCTGCTGATATTGTGAAATCGTTTTCAATAAAAAATTTCCCCGTATTGTTCAATTTTTCGTTCGCCCATACCGATAATCTGCTCCAGAGCTACCAGACTTAAAGGTTGCTTTTGCGCCAAATCCTGCAAGGTTTCATCGCTGAGAATTCGATAAGAAGGAACACCCTCCTCAATGGCTGTCATCAGCCGCCAGCCTCTCAACTCATCGAGCAAGGCTTCCTCCATCTGCTGTATCACCGGTTTTCCCAAGCTGACCGTACAGCAATTGCTGCAGCCCTGGCAGTGTTCCTTGGCTTTCTCGCCAAAATATTGCAAAATATATTGCCGCAGACAACGGCGTGTGCTGGCATACTGCACCATAGAATCCAACTTTTGTAGCTCCACAGCCAACCGTTCCTCCGACTTGCTGCTCTGCTCCAGCAAATAACGATTCACATGCACATCGGCATAGGAAAAAAAACAACACACACAAGCTGGGCAGACCGTCCCGACCAGCCCGGCCAATCTCCTGATAATAGGATTCGATATTTTTCGGCAAATTATAATGCACCACATAGCGTACATCAGGCTTATTGATACCCATGCCAAAAAGCATTGGTGGCTACAATCAAGTTTACCTGCTCATATAAAAACTTTTCCTGATTCTCATTTCGTTCCCAGTCCTCCATACCGCCATGATAACGCAGTACCGGAATTCCAGCTCGCCGCAATAAGTCCCACACCTTGTCCACTTCTTTACGGGTATTGCAGTAAATAATACCGGCCTGTCCCCGATGGGCTTGCACAAATTGCAGCAATTCTTCTTTGCGGTTGCCATCCCGCTTCACTGCTAAAATCAAGTTAGAGCGATTAAAGCTGGCTCGATAGATATTAGGCCGCTGCAATTCCAACCGCCGGATAATATCTTCCCGCGTTTCCGCCGTAGCAGTCGCTGTAAAGCCGCCACCACAGGCCGCACTGCCAATGTACGGATAAACTGGCTGATGCCATGGTAACTGGGCCGAAAATCATGGCCCCACTGAGAAACGCAATGGGCTTCATCCACCGCAACCAGCGCAATGCGCTGGCGGCGCAGCAGAGATAAAAAATCTCCGGAACGAAGCCGCTCCGGAGCCACGTACAAAAATCTGTATCTGTTTATTTTGAATTTGCTGCCGTAAAAGCCGATACTGCTCACCATCCAGCATACTATTCATACAGGCTGCCCGAATCCCCCGGCGCACCAGTTGGTCAACCTGGTCCTTCATCAAAGAAATCAACGGCGAAATTACCAGTGTCAAGCCCTCCAGCATCAGCGCCGGAATGTGATAGCACAGCGACTTGCCGCCGCCGGTAGGCATAACCACAAAAGTGTCCTCGCCGCGCAGAATGGACTGGATGGCCTTCTGCTGAATTGGTTTCAAAGCCTTATAGCCATAATATTTGCGCAGTAAGCCTTCTGCTTCCTCCAGCCTATCCATGCAACTCATCTCCATCGGTAGGCAAGGATTGCCCTAAGGCGCCGGCAATCTGCTTTTTCACTACCATTGCCAATTCTTTCGTATCCATGGCCTGCACCGTCTCCACACTGATAGCGGGCAGTACCGTAACGGTAACCTCGGTTTTATACATCCAAAAGCTGTTGCGGGGCATAATATCTCTGGCGCCGTCAATGGCAACCGGAACCACCATAGCCTTGCCCTTCTGCGCTGCTTTTAGGCTGCCTGCTTTAAATTCGCCCAAGTTTCCATCAATACTGCGCGTTCCTTCAGGATAAAGCACTAGGCTATGACCCTGCTGCAGCAATTTTGCCGCCTGCAGAATGGCTGCTAGCGCCTTGCGCGTATCGCCGCGAGTAATCAGCACACATTTCATATAAACAATCCACTGGGCAAAGAAGGGAATTTTGCCCAGTTCCTCTTTGGCCACAAAACCGATGGGCCGATCCACCACCGACATCATCACAGGAATATCCATATAGCTCTGGTGATTGGCCACAAACAATGTTGCGCCGCTTTTCGGAATATTCTCCGCACCATTTATCGTAATTCGGCTGCCTGTCAGCCGTACAATCCGTCTCGCCATCCGACTGGCGTAGGCATAAATCTTCTCCAATACTACCGCATCGCCCAGCTTCTCTTTTTCTTATCCAGGCTTTTAAAATAGGGAACCCCCAGCATTACCACAAGCCCCAGATAAATATATACCGCTAAGGTACGAATTACTTTCATCATCAAACCGCTCCTTTTCTGTTTCCATCTGTTATTGTAGCATCTCTACCGTCGATTTACAACAATTATCCCCGCAAACTGTGCCAATCGACTGCCCGTTGCTGCTCAAGGTAGGCTGCAATCAACACATCCAGTGCCTGGCTTTTTCTCCACGACAATGCCAGCTTGCACCGAATTTCCCTGCTCCACCAGATGAACCAGTTCTGTTCGCATGATCGTAATCTCCTGTAACAATGATTTTTTCCATGCTGTATCGCCTCTCCATCTTCGCGCATTGGCCGACAGGGTTCCCTTTCCCATTGTCCCCCCGTCGTTACAAAAACTATGCTAAAATTTTTCCCGATGAATTTTTTCATAGGCCAGTTGTTCTAGATGATGTCCGGCTTTTTCCTCGGCGGGAACCCCCCAACGCCAGAATGGCCAGTACCTCATATTGTTCTGGAATGCCTAATAGCGTTTTCACAAAATCGTTACTGCTTTCCTGCTCCCCTTGCGCCATACGTTTACGAATTTGCACCCAACAGGAACCCAAGCCCAGCTTTTCTGCCTCCAACTGCATCAAAATCATGGCAATGCTGCAATCCTCCACCCACACATCGCTTGTAGCCCTATCGCCCAACACCACAACGGCAACCGGCGTCTGGGGCAAAAAGCCTGCTGTGGATGCCGGCATTTGCCCAACTGCTGCAGCGTGTCCTTATCTTCTACCACAATAAATGCCCATGGATTACGCCCCCGAGACGACGGCGCCAATAACGCCGCTTGCAGCACTTGCTGCAGCGCTTCTTCCGATACAGGCTGCTCCGCAAATTTGCGAATACTTCTCCGCTTTAACAATACTTCTAACATCACACACATCCTCTTTTCTATTTGTCAATGACTGTCCGTTCCATTCGTAATATAATTTCACTTTTATTATACCTTATCCCGTAAAAAATTTCCAATCAAATATTCCACAAAATTCTCTGCCAACCAGACCATTCTCTACAAGAACCGACTGCATTCTACCAAGAACTATCATCGGCTATCGCCTTCCCATAGAAAACTTTTTTCGGCATAATGGACAAAAAAATGCCGGAGCGGCAGGTTTTTCCCTGCCTTCTCCAGCATTGGTGTCCAATGTTCGGTTTCAAACCGCCCTAACAGCAGTCGATTTACTGATTCCTATTTTCCGCAAACCGATTATCAAGCCAAACCAGCAACTTTTTACCCAGCAAACCGGCAGCCGCACAAAAATACCTGTAATCCCTAAACTCCATTCTAGGTAATGAAAAACCGAACCAATCATGCAGACGCCTAAAATTCCAACTATGAAAAGATAACCAATTCCATAACGCAATTTCTTGCTGCCCAATTTCATTCCACAAGTAAAAGTCAAAATCGGAAAATTAAATAATAATTCAGCAGGCAATAGCCCATCTCGTCTCCTGTTATGGAAAAACAGCTACCCCAGATGATAATGCCTGCAACCACCAACAAGGTTATACCATAGCAACCGACAATCCCTCTCATAAGCAGTTCCTCCCAGTTGCATCACATCTTCTTTACTACGCTATTTTTGTAATCCCAATGTGGCTGCAGTAGAAGCCTGAATTTCTCTAAACAGCTCTGGATTTTGCTCCAGCGAAATACCGAAAGATGGAATCATCTCTTTTGATTTTAGGCTGCCACTGGGCAAATTCCTGCGGGAAGCAACGCTGCAGCACATCCAGCATAGCGTGTACTGCCGTGGAAGCCCCCGGAGAAGCGCCCAACAACGCAGCTACCGAACCATCAGCCGAAGTGACCACTTCGGTGCCAAACTGCAAAGTGCCCTTGCCGCCTTCTTTGGTATCCTTAATCACCTGCACCCGCTGACCAGCCACCAACAGCTCCCAATCCTCCAGCTTAGCGGTAGGCACAAACACCTGCAGTTCTTTTAAACGCTGCTTATCGTTTAATAGCAACTGCTGAATTAAATATTTTTCCAGACCAAATTCCTTTAAACCTGCCATTATCATCGTTAGAAGGTTATGCGGCTTCACAGAGAGAATGAGGTCAAACAAAGAGCCGTTTTCAAGAACTTCGGCGAAAAACCGGCAAAAGGTCCAAATAACAACGATTCCTCACCGTCAATATAGCGGGTGTCCAAATGGGGAACCGACATTGAGGCGCGCCCACTTTCGCTTTGCTATATACCTTTGCATGGTGCTTCTTCACGATTTCTGGATTTTTACATACCATAAACAAACCGCTGATTGGGAAGCCACCGATACCCTTTCCTTCGGTAATACCCGATTTCTGCAAAATAGGCAGACTACCGCCGCCAGCGCCGATAAAGACAAACTTGGCAGTATGGACTTCGGTGCGATGCTTCTTGCCGTTGCGCACCTTTTAATTCCCACAAACCATCGCCATTGCGGGTCATATTTTTTACAGTGCATTGATAACATACATCCACACCATTTGCCGCCAAATTGGCAACCAACATACGGGTCAGCGCACCAAAAATTGACATCGGTGCCGGCTTCACTGCGGGTTGCTGCAATGGGGTCGGTGCTGGTGTCCTTCCATAATCAACGGCACCCATTCTTTTAACTTTTCTCTATCTTCTGTATATTCCATGCCCTGAAACAGCGGATGCTGGGATAACGCTGCATAACGCTTTCTCAGAAAATTGACATTTTTTCGCCTTCCACCAGGCTCATATGTGGAATCGGCATAATGAAATCCTGCGGATTTTGCAAAAGCCCTTCCTTTACTAAATAGGACCAAAACTGGCGGGATAACTGGAACTGCTCATTGATACGCACAGCTTTGGAAATATCCATAGTGCCATCTTTTTTTCTCTACCGTATAATTCAGCTCACACAAAGCATTATGGCCTGTCCCGGCATTATTCCACTCGTTGGTACTTTCTTCCCCAGCACCGGACAACTTTTTCTAAAATTGTAATATTCCCAATCCGGCGCTAATTCTTTGAGCATAGCGCCCAGCGTAGCGCTCATCACGCCGGCGCCAATCAAAATAACATCTGACTTTTTCTCTTTCCCCATAATCCACCCATTCTCTCTAAAGATAGTATCTGCCGGAGAATTTCCGGCTGCTGCTAACAAATTATAAGAAATTCTATATGATTGAATATCATACTACAAAGTTATTTTCTTGTAAAGTACGATAAAATGCACAACAACCAAGTTTTTTATGGCAACGCGCTGGAAAATACCTGCCAACTCGCAGCAAACAAAACCGGTCAGTTAGTCTTCCTGATATTGGGCCACACCCTGCTCGTATAAATTGCCGCCCTGACAGTCAATGGCCACAATACAGGGCAAATCCTCCACTTCTAGGCGGCGAATAGCACAGGTGCCCAGTTCTGCATAAGCAATCACTTCCGCCTTTTTCACCGCATGAGAAATGGCTACGCCGGTACCGCCAATGGCAGCCAAATAAACGGCAGTCTGCTCCTTCATAGCGTCTATTACGTCCTGGCTGCGGGGACCTTTCCCCAACATCCCCTTCAAACCGGCCTGACGAATTAGCATCGGCGCATAGCTATCCATACGGCTGCTGGTGGTAGGACCGCAGGAACCGATAGGTTGACCGGGTTTGGCCGGCGCCGGTCCCACATAATAAATCAATTGATTTCGTAAATCCACCGGCAACTCTTTACCGGCGGCCAATGTTTCTGTCAATAACTTATGAGCCTTATCCCGCGCCGTATAAATGACACCGGATAACATCACGCTGTCACCTGCGTGTAAATCCTGAATGGCCTCCTCGGTCAGAGGCGTTGTCAACTTTTTGATTTCTCCCATGTCTGCCGCCTCCTTATAAAACGATTTCCTTGTGCCGCGCCGCATGACAGTTAATATTCACTGCCACCGGCAGCATGGCGATATGGGTTGGATAATATTCAATATGCACCGCCAGCGCCGTCACACGGCCGCCTAACCCTGGGGACCGATGCCCATCTTATTGATAGCCGTTAATAATTCTTCTTCAATTTCGCATAAAGGGATTGGCATTTTTGGAGCCGATTTCCCGCGTCAGCGCCTCCTTAGCCAGCATAGGGCGCCTTTTCCATGGTGCCGCCTACGCCGATCCCCACCACAATGGGCGGACAAGGATTGCCGCCAGCTTTACGCACCGTATCCAAAATAAACTGCTTCGCGCCCTCCAAACCGTCGGCAGGCTTCAGCATTTCACTGCGCCCATATTTTCACTGCCAGCGCCTTTCGGCACTACCATAATATGCAGTCCATCGCCGGGCACAATTTCCGTGTGTATGACAGCCGGCGTGTTGTCACCGGTATTATCCCGGCTAAACAACGGCTCCATCACTACCGATTTCCGCAGATAGCCTTCTTCGTAACCTTGCCGCACACCTTCATTGACCGCGTCGGTCAAGCTGCCGCCGGTGATATGAACCTCCTGCCCTACCCGCAGATAAATAACGGCAATCCCGGTATCCTGACACATAGCCTGCCGACTTTCTCTGGCCATCTGGCAATTTTGCAGAATCTGTTCTAGGCAATACTGACCAAAGGGAAGATTCTTCCCGTTTTAAGCCATCCTGCAGCGCCTGCTCCACATCGGCAGGTAAATCATAGCTGACATCCATACAAAGCTGCCGTACAGCAGCGGTAATCTCCTGCACAGAAATTTCTTTTCATGCTCTGCTTCCCCCAATTTTTTTCTGTCTGTTGCACCCAACAACAGCATGTTATTTTCAGTTCTGTTCCTTATTATACACACTTCTGTACCATTCGTCACGAAAAAATCTTTCTGTTCTTCTCTTTTCCGCAGCTCCTTTATCCAACAGGCGTTTCTTGTCATCGTTTTTCGAATCACCGGCCATCATGCAGCGTAAACCCTTTTTTGTCATCGGCCTGTAATAAAATGGCCCCTTTGCCAATCGGTGCGCTGCCAACCAATCTGCCTTTGCTGCAACAACTGCAATACCTCCTGATGGGGATGGCCATAGCTGTTGTTATATCCGGCAGAAATCATAGCCTGCTGAACCCCTTTCATTTTTAAAGCATCATTACAAGGCTTCATCGGCCGAGTAGCGGCTGCCATGGTGGGGAACCGTCCAAACAGTAATTTGTTTCTGACAATGGACAAAGGCTTCCACCCCCTGCAAAGACAAATCACCGGGAAAGGCGATTATTGCCCATGGCAACTGTAATAGAGCCGTCAATTCCCGACTATTCTCACTCTGCCCATTGTCGTCACACACCTGCAGTTGTACGGCTCCCTCCTGCAAATGAAGCACTGCACTTTCGGTAATCGCTTTTATGTCCGTTTCTGCCTTTGCGCCGCCCAGAACAGCGGCTGCATGGACTCCCTGCTGTAACTGTCCCTTTCTCGGCGCAAATATACTGAACCGCCACACTTTCCAATACCTGCGGCAAACCGGCAATGTGGTCTGTATCGCCATGGGAAAGAACTACTGCCTGCACCCGATTGACGCCATACCAAGCTAAACAACTTGCCAACTCCCGCTCTTTGGCGCCGCCGTCAAAAATCACCACTTCCCCAGCCGCTGTACGCAGCACCGCGCAGCTCCCTTGACCGGCATCCAGATATAACAGCTCATCCGCCAAAGGCGGCTTAGGCCAGCAAAGGCCGACAATGGTCAGGCACAACCCTAAAAGGGCCAAGTAAACCGGAACAGATTTTTGCTGCTTTCTTTGCAGTAGTCGCCACAGCAGAAACAGAACAAGCCCATACAGCGCCAGCGCCAGCCAACCGGGCCGCCCAATAAAAATATTGTCCGCCGCCTGCACAGCCAGCCAACAGATTGGCGCTCCACGCTAACAGTTGCAGCAACAGCCCCACCGGCAGAAAGAAAACAGTACCTGCCATCGGCAAGAACCAAGTAAAAAGCAACGCCAGTAGCAACAGCGGCACCACAATAGCAACCAACGGTACCAGTAAAAAATTACAGAACGGAGAAAAAACGGACAAATCTGTAGAAATGCCACGCACCTAGTGACAGACTGCCCAGATAGGCGGCAAGCACGACGGCCACACTATCCCGCAGCCAGCGCCAGCCAATCCACTGCAGCCTTTGCTGCAAAGGGGCCGACGAATACCAGCAGCGATAAGGTAACGCCGAAAGATAGCTGAAATCCGGCTTGGAACAGCAAAAAGGATTGTCCAGCAACAGCAGCAGCGCTGCCGCCGCCAGAAAGTCCACACCATTTACCGGCCGCAACAACCGCTGAGCCAATCCTGCCAGCAGAAGCATGGCGGCGGCCCGCAAAGCGGAAGGTGGAAACCCCACCAGCAGGCAGTAAAAGGACACTCCGCCCAATAGCAGCAACAAGGCCAGCCAAGAACGCTTCCACCTAACCAACGCAGCACCAGCAGCAACAGCCCGCCCACAAAGCCAACATGCAGACCTGACACCGCAAAGATGTGGCCTATGCCCATGCGCTGTGTCAATCGGTAAAACGCCGGCTCCAAGCGCTGCTTCTCACCTAACAGCAAGGCCAGCGCCAGCCCGGCCTCTTTTCGGCGGCAAAACTGCTCTGCCGTTTTCGTCATAAATTGCTGCACTTGCCAAGCCCGTCGCCAGATACCCCGCGGCCCGTCTAGCACCGTCACCTCCTCTGCCAGCAGCTTACAAAGAGACCCCCCTTTGCCATAGAACCACTGCCGTTCATCAAAGCCGCCGGGATTGCGCTGTCCCTGGGGCAGCAGCAACAGGCCTTTCACCTGCAGCCGAGTACCGACCGGATACCAGATAATAGAACTATGATCGGAACTATCTGCTGCGCCAAAACTGGGGACCGCTACATACAACTTTACGCCCGCCAACGAAGCGCCTTCCAACGACGACGGTCCGGTCGCTACTCCTTCACTTTGAAACCAGAAATAGCTCTGCCCGCTGCGGCTTTCCAGCACCGTACCAGAAAGGGTCACCGTCTGTCCAATTTGCTGCGGCACAAAGGAAAGTTTCTGCATTTGTTCCGCCATCACACCCATTCCCAGCAGAAACAATAACAGAAATACCATGCCTTCCTTCCTTCCGCAATAGCAGCTCCTTGCCAGCAACGCACAACCCACTGCCGTAACCGCCAGCCATCCAAGAGGCTGCTGCGCCCAAACCAGCACACAGCCGCAGATAAAACCAGTTGCCGCCCAGACCATTCTATGCTGCTGGAAATAATATCTATCAGCAATCATTATTCCAAAACTCCTTTACAAATCCACACAAAAAATCTATACTAAAAGTGTTCCCTTTGATTGGCCGTTGGGCGCCAGCAAAACGGCTGATGAAAAGGATGCAAATTGAATATGTGACCACACCTATACCAAGGGAATATTCCTGAGGGACGGGGAACGGATAAACAGCACGGTTTGTTTTTACAGGGAAATATTTCTTCGCATCAGTATGGCATTCGCTATCGGCTTTTGTGATTTCTGTGCATTCCTTTTGCAAACCAATTGCTTGTTGCTATTGTAAAATCGGCTCCCCGAGTTCCACTGGAATTCAGGGGATTTTTTTATCCTTCCCAATTTTTCGTAAAGGAGTTGGAAAAATGGAAAAACGGATTGGCTTCATCGGCGTCATTGTCGAAGAAAAGGGCCACATCAAAGAATTAAACGATTTACTCAGTCAATATGGTCACCTAATTGTAGGACGGATGGGGATCCCACATCACGGCGCAGTGAATGTGATTGTCGTGATTATTGAAGGCAACAACGATGAAATCGGCGCCCTCACTGGAAAATTAGGCAGTATCAAAGGCGTGATGGTGCGCTCAGCGCTCAGCAACTATACCATCACAGAGGAAAGCCTATGAACCCACCTATCTCTGCGCTCTTAGAAAAGGCGCGCCACACATCCGATTTAAGCCACGAAGAACTGGTACGGCTGCTCTCCTTGTCTGACACGGAGCTTCCCGCCCTGATGGCAGCAGCCAATGAAGTACGGCAGAAAACGGTAGGAAACCAGGTTCATCTGCGCGGCATTATCGAATTTTCAAACTATTGTAAGCAGCACTGCTGCTACTGCGGCCTGCGGGCCGACAACGGCGCTATCGGACGCTACCGGCTCACAGCGGAGCAAATTTTAGAAACCGCCGCCTTAGCAGCCCAGACCGGCTACCGCACCCTAGTGTTGCAAAGCGGAGAAGACCCGCTCATCCCAGTAGAAACCATTGCGGAGTTGACCAGAGCAATTAAAAAATTAGGCATGGCGATTACGCTCTCTTGCGGTGAGCGCAGCTATGCAGTTTATCAGCTCTGGCGAGAAGCCGGCGCCGACCGCTATTTAATCAAGCAAGAAACAGCAGACCCAGCCTTGTATCGCTGCATTCGCCCCGGTCACACCCTGCAGGAACGGCTGCAATGCCAGCACTGGCTCAAAGAACTGGGCTATCAGGTAGGCTCGGGCTGCATGATTGGTCTTCCTGGTCAGACCGTAGAAATTCTGGCCAGAGATTTAGAGCTGATGAAGGAAATGCAGATTGACATGAGCGGTATGCGGCCCTTTTATCCCCCACGGACAAACGCCGCTGAAAAACAGCATAGCAGGCAGCGTTTCCATGACGCTGAAAAATGCTGGCCACAGCCCGTTTATACATGCCCTGGCTTCTGCCGCCCGCCACAACTTCGCTGGCTACGCTCCCATCTCAGGGACGGGAACTGGCGCTGCGGGCCGGCGCCAATGTCATCATGCCCAACGTCAGTCCAGAAGAATTCCGCAGCCTATATCAAATTTATCCAGGCAAGCTGAATACCCACGATTCCATAGTGGAATACCGCAAAAAATTACAGAGCTCATTGAGGCGGAAGGACGCACCGTCGCCACCGATTTCGGACACAGCATGCATCCCGCCTTTCATCAATAAGGAGGTTTTTTTACCATGTATAATCCAAAATCAACCGTTGCCACCGAATTTATCGACGACCAAGAAATCTGTGATTCTCTGGCCTACGCCCAGGAAAACAAACACAACTACGCATTAATCGACTCGCTCATTGAACGGGCCGCCGACTGTAAAGGTCTAAGCCACAGAGAAGCCGCTGTGCTTTTGGAATGCGATATTCCGGAGCTGAACGAAAAAATGTTCACGCTGGCAAAAAAATCAAACAGGAAATCTATGGGGACCGTATCGTATTGTTTGTACTGCTGTATTCGTCCAACTATTGCGTCAATGGCTGCGTATACTGTCCATACCATGGACCGAACAAACACATCACTCGCAAAAAGCTGACCAGAGAAGAAATCATTCAGGGAAGTTATCGCCCTGCAGGATATGGGCCATAAACGTCTGGCTTTAGAAGCAGGGGAAGATCCGGTAAACAACCCCATCGAATACATTCTGGACTGCATTGACGCCGTTTACAGCGTCAAACATAAAAACGGCGCCATTCGCCGCGTTAATGTCAACATTGCCGCCACCACGGTAGAAAACTACCGCAAACTGAAGGAAGCCGGCATCGGCACCTATATTCTGTTTCAGGAAACCTACAACAAAGAAAGCTACGAACAACTCCATCCCTTCGGGCCAAAATCGAACTACGCTTATCATACCGAAGCCATGGACCGGGCTATGCAGGGCGGCATTGACGACGTCGGCTGCGGCGTGCTGTTTGGCTTGAACATGTACCGTTACGACTTTGTCGGCATTCTGATGCATGCCGAACATCTGGAAGCCGTTTACGGCGTAGGGCCTCATACCATCAGCGTACCCCGTATCTGTCCAGCCGATGACATCGACCCAGGCACTTTCAGCAATGCCATTGACGACGATACCTTTTGCCAAAATCGTAGCGGTACTGCGCGTATCGCCGTGCCATACACCGGCATGATTGTCTCCACCGCGAATCGCAGAAATCCAGAGAACGGGTTTTGGGATTTGGGCATCTCCCAAATTTCCGGCGGCTCCCACCAGCGTAGGCAGCTACACCGAAAGATGTTCGTCCAGAAGATACCACCCAGTTTGACGTCAGCGATACCCGCAGCCTGGACGAAGTCATGAAATGGCTGTTGGAAACCGGCTATGTGCCCAGTTTCTGCACCGCTTGCTACCGGGCAGGGCCGTACCGGCGACCGCTTTATGGAATTTGCCAAAACCGGACAAATTCACAACTTCTGCCATCCCTAACGCTTTGATGACCTTGAAAGAATATCTGGAAGATTACGCTTCCCAGAAACCAAAAGCCATCGGCGATCAAGTCATTGCAGAACAGTTACCCAAAATTACCGACCCAACCAAACACAGAATTTGTGCTGAAAACTTAAAGAAAAATTGAAGAAGGACAGCGCGACTTCCGGTGGTTCTAAGGAATTGCCAGACTCAAGCCGCTGCGAAAAAGCAGAGGGTTGCAGTTGATAAGCGACGCTAGACTGCCTGCGGGAAAGAAACCAGTTTGTCCCAGAGTGCAAAGCGAACTCCGCCCATGACAAACGCCTTTTCTGCGGCAGCTTTTTTGTCTTTGATAATCAATTTCCCCTACATCGAAAAATCCCTGCCCTTCCTGATCGCTATGCACAACTTTTATGGATACCGACCAAAAAAACTTTGAACAATCTTGTTGAAACAGCGCCGAAAAAAAAAGCAGTAATGTCAGGATACAGCGCTTCTTGTCCCAGTTACAGATTTTTTTTTGCAGATAAACAAGGTACTGATGGTCCCACTGCTCCAGGCTGTCCAACGGCTCTTTTTCCATATCGGTTCTCCCATCTGCGCCTATTTATACTAGGTATCCTAAAATCTCGTACTTTTTCTATTTTATTGCGACATGATATGATAATAGCATAAGACTTTGCCTTGGGAAACAACAATGCGTTCGCAATAGAGGTGAACCTTTGCTTCAGGAAATGATACAGCTCTATCAGGCACGGCAGGATTTTTCAGACCCGCTGCTGAGCATTTACAGCTCTCCGCTATTTCCATTGCGTTGGCGCTGGTCGCCGGTTTAGCCAGCTGGGCATTCTATCGCGCAGCAGGACAAGTTTCCTGCCGGTGCTGGGCACCATCAACTTTATCTCATACCATTCCGTCCATCGCCTTGTTTGGCTTTACTGCGTTTTCACCGGCATCGGCAACAAATCGGCGATCATTGCGCTGACGGCCTCCGCGCGCTGCTGCCCGTTGTGCGCAATACCCACGCCGGTCTCACCAACATTGACCCGGTAATTTTAGAAGCAGGCACCGGCATGGCAGCACCTCTCCTGGCAGCTTTTTGGAAAATCGCTGCCGCTGGCCATGCCTATCATCATTGCCGGTATCCGTAACATGGTGGTGATGGTGACGCTACCTGCGTATCGCCGCCTTTATCGGCGCCGGCGGCCTGGGCGTTACATCTTCACCGCGGCATCAACACCTATCAGCCGGCTATGACTCCACGGCAGTCTGATGATTGCCGCCATCGCCCCTACTATGCGATATTTGCTGGGGCTGGTAGAAAACGGGTGACGTTGCGGGTAAACGGCAAAGTGCCGGAGAAAAAAACAGCGCAAGCTGTCTTAATGTTGGCAAAGTTCTGGTTCTGTAAACGCAAATCACGAGCCGGAGCATACCATAGAAATTATCTGGTCCAAAAAAGGAGACCACAACATGAACCACTTTTTGGCAAAAAAAAAAAACACTGGCGCGTGCTGGCAGCGATCTGCGCCCGCCGCTCGGTAGTCTGGCAGGCTGCCCGGCGGCAAACAGCCAACAGCAAGCCGCCACCACGACTTATCGGTATCGGCTGCAAAACCGACTCCGGAACAAAATGGATTTTACAGAAATTCTGGCCCAACTCATCGAAGCCAAAACCGATTTAACCGTAGAACGGCTGGAAGCCACCGCCGGCGGCATCCAGCAACATTCAAATTGCCATGGAAAAACGGCGAAATGGATTTATATCCCGAATACACCGGTACCGGCTGGCTGCTGGTGTTGAAAAAAATGAAGAAACCGACGACGCCGACTATATTTTCACCCAGCTCAATCAGCAATACAACGAAAATTATGATATGAGCTGGATTAGCCTGTACGGCTTTGAAAAACACCTATACGCTGGCGGTACGCCCTGAAACCGCTCAACAGTACAATCTGCGCACCATCTCCGACCTGTCGGCAGTCAGCGACCAGTTGAGGCTCGCGCCAACTTCATTTTGAACGGACGATGGCTACAATGCCTGTGCGCTGCCTACAATCTACAAAATTCCTCCAAGATACTGCCGAGGTAGATCAGGGGCTGAAATACCAGACGCTGGCAGAAGGCAGATGTGATGTGATTAACGCCTACACCACCGACTCC
>VOFC01003255.1_pt1 | contig 26916 bp, 46 predicted proteins | sample 5384161 | NCBI WGS metagenome assembly VOFC01 (sample SAMN12384722, study PRJNA508395) | human gut metagenome | isolation source: healthy gut B | host: Homo sapiens | reverse complement strand
AGGATATTAAAAATGATACCATTATCTTTGTTGGTGAGGATAATTTACATTATGAGAAGTTCCAGGATGGAACCGTGAAATGTATTGAGGATGAGATACCGTTTGAAGTGCCGGAAGGTTGGGCATGGTGTAGATTAAATAAGTTATTTCATGTATGTTCTGCCAAACGTGTTCGCCAATCAGATTGGAGAAAGAAGGTGTTCCATTTTATCGTGCTCGTGAAATTGTTAAGCTTTCAGATAATGGATTTGTTGAAAATGAACTTTTATTTCCGAAAGAGCACTATATCCGTGTCAAAGAAGAATGTGGGGTTCCTCAATCAGGAGATTTAATGGTCTCTGGTGTAGGTACCATTGGAAAAATATATATTGTTAATGAAACTGATTGTTTCTATTATAAAGATGAGTGTTCTGTGTTTTGAAAACAGAACCGGAATTATGAATGGCCGCCATACATCCTCGTGGCCCTCTCTGCAAAGAGCCAGAGCATTGTTATATTTCCGTATCGTCTCATTAATGGCATCCAGCTTATTAGAATTTGCCTGGAGATTTGCTGATGTATTCATTGGCAATGTTGCGTGTAGGCTGCAGGTTCTTACTGATAACCCACTCACTTAAGGCAGCAACCCGCTTCTCCAGTTTCCAAATATACCAGACCAAGAAGGTTTCTTGCCTGTATATTTCTCTTATTAAAAAGTCAAGCCTCTAACAGACAGTTCACTGCCCCCGAAAGGGTCACGAATGCTGGCCTTTTCCAGACCCTGATTATAATAAAATTTGGAGAGATACTCCACCTTTTTCTGGATTAGGACATTACACCCACAATGAGGACAGTAATCAAGGTCCTTATCAGCCAGGAATGCGCCACAATTCATACAATTCATTCGTACTCGTATCTCCTATTCTATTTCATCCTGCGTCCCGCTCTTTTAGATTCACGGGCATTTCCTGAAGGATATCCAGAATGTCCGTAATCTCTCTGTCATAGATAGCCTCTTCATGTCTGTCACATCCAGACAGGGCTCAAACTTCTTCAGTTCCTCTTCGTAATCGATCATAAAATTCCTCCATAAACTCCTGCGCATTTTTTCTTTTAATAAAAGAGCCTTAATTTCTCCCACCAGGTAAAGAGAACCTTCACAGAAAACAGCATTCCGTCTTCTCCTTTTTTGCTCACATGCCATATGAAAAGCCTCCTCTATGATCAGAATTGCCCACTCTTTACAGCCTTCCTTCCGAAAAAATCTCTGCCAGATCAGCAGATGGCACCTCTCGGTATCCTCCTACCTCTGTGGTTACAACCTTCCGAAACGGATTCTGCTGCAGATGGTATGGATCATGTCCTGATAATCCTTATCACTTACCGCGGAAAACAGAAGCGTCAGCGGATACTCCTCCTGAAAACGCTCCGCAGTTTCCACAAACCTGCGGACACCATCCTCATTATGTGCGCCATCCACGATCACACCTGGCAAAATGGTCTCCATTCTGCCCTGCCATCTGGTGTTCCTGATTCCTGCCTGCAGCTGCTCCATGGTCACCGGAATCTCATCTTTCAGCACTTCCATGGCAGTCAGTGCCAGAGAAGCATTCATCACCTGATACCATGCAATAAACGGAATGTGGAAGCTGGCATTCCCATAATAACTGTCCTTCAGGGAAAAATCAATGCCGTCTTTGTTATTTCCAAGCACTTTCGCCCCGTCCTGAACCACTTTATATGCCGGACTTCCAAGTTTTTCGCCTTGGCAGCGATCACCTCTGCGGCATCTGAATCATTTCCGTCATAAATTACCGGAACACCTGGAACAATAATTCCAGCCTTCTCGCCGGCAATCTCTTTACCGTATTTCCCAAAACTGCATGTGATCCAGACTGATGGAAGTGATCACGCAGGCTACCGGATTCTCCACTGCCGTGGTCGCATCCAGCCTTCCGCCCAGACCTGTCTCCAGAGTCACATAATCCACCCCTGCCTCAGCGAAGATCACCATTCCCATAAGAAACAGCATCTCAAAATAAGTAGGATGGTAGCTTCCCTCTGCCACCAGCTCATCTGCCAGCGCCTTTCACTCTCTCAAAAGCCTTCAGAAATGTCTCATCCTCAATATTCACCTCATTGATCTGAAAACTCTCATTAATCTCCACCAGATGGGAGAGGTAAAAATCCGCAGGAATACCCTGCCTCTCTCAGAACAGATGTCAGAAATGCACATGTGCTTCCCTTTCCATTTGTTCCTGCCACATGTATCACCTTAAATTTCTCCTGTGGATTCCCCAGTCTCCTCAGACATTCTCTGGTATGCTCCAGACTGTTCTTCGTCGTAAATTTCGGAGTTTCTTCAATATAAGCAACCGCTTCTTCGTAATTCATATTCTTTAACCACCATTTATCTATCGTATTTTAACTTACTCTACCATTATATAATAGTCACACCAGAAGTCCACCCCTAATCGTAACTTTTTATCCGACAAAACCTGCCGCACCAGATAGCGGATGATATTATACAAAAAAAGGAGAGGACACTGTCTGAGCTCCAACGGAGCGAGTTTGTCCTCCTTTCTTCGGTTTTAGCAAAATTCTGCCGTCTTAGATTTTTCGGGTTCTGCGCACCGCCCCCAAAGCAGGCACGATGGAACCGGGCACCCCCTACCGGGAAGCCACCTTCCACTGACTGTCATAAAGTGCATAAACCGCCCTGTCAAAGCTCTTGCTAAGAGCCTTCCTAGTCGAACTGTTGCTCCTCTGCACCACCGCCAGCCTGTCAAAAATCCGACAGCTCTGTTCCCGAAATCACCAGCATCGTCGGACTCCACATACGCCGTATCATACCATTCTCCGTTCAGCTTGATTTCACTGGACGGCGTAAAATTCGTCCCCTGAATATAATAAGTCCAATCCGAATCCGACACAAGCCTGATCGAATCAAGGGTCACATCATAAAGCCCCATCTTCATCTTCGTCCGCGCAAACGGATTCTCTCCGCCATAAGCATATCTCTTTCCATAAAGGAGGTCATACTGCAGGGTTTCCAGATCCACCTGATAATTTCTGGTATTTCTTCTTGCCTGATGATACTTCATAATGGTACCCTCATGAATTCCAACCCGATCCAAGCACCTCCGCCGCGATCTGGTAAGAAGCCAGATTCTCATCCTTCTTGGTCAGTCCCATATTATCCCACATCACATACTCTGTCTGGAACAGATATTTATTCTCCACATCCTCCACGGTCAGTCCCATGGTCGGCAGATGATCACCATACATGACCAGAATCACATCCTTCCGGATAATCTGCCAGAGCATCTGTCAGCTCCTTTACAAACTGATCCATCTCATGGATCTGATTTACATAATACTCCCCACTTGCAGTCCAGCTCTTCCGTAGGAGACCCGGACACGGTAATGGCAGGATTATCCAGAATCGGCTCACTGGGGTAATCTCCATGTCCCTGCACGGAGATTGTATATACATAATCCGGTTCTTCTGTGGAATCCAGACATTTCAAGATTTCATCTGTCAAAATGCTATCCTTTACCCAGCCAAGTGGATTCTGCAGATTTTCATTTTCCATGTACTCCTCCGAGGTAAAGGTATCAAACCCCAGATTCGGAAAACAGATCGTCTGCCATAGAAATTTGCTTCATTGTTATGTACCGCATGAGTAGAATATCCAAGATTCTTCAAAACATAAGGAACGCTCTCACAGGTAGTCTCTTTGAGTATACTCTTATAAGGATACTCACCAGGACCAAAATAATGAAGACTCATTCCGTAATTGTTTCAAATTCCGTATTTGCAGTACCTGCTCCAACAGCCGGCACCTTTTATAATATCCGGAAGAATATTCCTTCATCAGCTTCCTGAAATTGGGAATCGGATCCTCAGAAATATTCAGATAATTTACCAATGTAGGATCAAAGAAGGATTCCAGCTGAAGAAACAGAATATTCGGTCTTTTTCCATCTTCCTTGGTTTCCGGAAGATTGGACTCTGTCTTCTCAATTCGCTTAATTTCTTCCTCTGAGTAATCTCTTGGCTGACTGATACCCGTATTAAAAATAGTAGTTGCCAGACAATAAGGATATCCATAATCTTCATAAGCAAAGGCAATATTTCCAAAATAATTGGACAGTACTCTTTTTTCAAGAGCCAGCTGGGTTATGCCTCCAAAAGCCACCGCACCGACAACAATCATAGGAATCACATACCGATACTTAATCTTCTGCTGATATTTCGGTCCCTTTATAAAAAGGATCAAAAGTAACAGAAGCACAAAACCGATGATAATACATCCAATCACCACTCCGTAAAAAGGAAGATACTTCTGCATGATCGCAATTCCATCTGTAAGCATATGCAGATCAGGACCTGTAAACGGCGTGACACGGTTCATCAGAAAATACAGTCTACAATTCCGAGAAACAACCAGAAAACAGATACCACCACCCGCCAGAAGAACCGCCTGTGAAACAGATACACGATCAACATTGTGGTAAAAATAAATGCCGTATTATAAACAAACACCAGTGGTTTTCCTGTCATGTAATCCCAAGCTTCTACCACAGAGTGGCGGCACAGTGCTTCTATGATAAAATAGAGCACTGCGCACCAGAGAGCCTGGAGAATCAGGGAAATCTTATTGCAAAATTTGCTCAGCTTCATCCAAATTCTCCTTTTTATCACTTCAGCTGCTCAAGCTGTGTGTTAACCTTATCCTTCATCTCTTTATACTTCGCAAGCTTCTCCTTCTCTGCATCAACCTTTGCAGCCGGAGCCTTATTTACAAAGTTCGGGTTATTCAGCATACCCTCGCAGCGGGCAATTTCCTTGGCCAGTCTCTCCTGCTCCTTTGTCAGTCTCTCAAGCTCTTTTTCCTTGTCAACAAGGTCCTCAAGAGGCATGTAAACAACGGCATTGGAAACAACAACGGAAACTGCATCCTCGCCAATTCCTGCCTTATCCTGCTGAACATGGATTTCTTTTGCAAAAGCAAGATTTACGAAAGACTTCTTGCTGTTCTCATACATCTGGCAGATTGCGTCATCTTTTCGCTCTGCAGTGTGTTGATGTGATTCCGATGAGGATATGATGGAATTGACGCCCAGGACCGCCGAACTGTTATTGTTGCTCACAGCACCAACGCATTCACCAAGTCCGTTTTTGATTGTGATGATGCCGTAATAGTACCTTCGTTGACAGATACAGAACTGCTTTTATCGCTAAATATACCATAGCTGATGGATTTTCCATTTTCCGTGATGGCTTTTGTCGCCGCCGTATCAACTTTGATAGCGGAAGCAACGGCATTTTCCGACTGGTCTGTCGCGGAAATTGTCGTACCGGATGATGCCGGATCGGCCGCGTTATAGCCGGTGGTATTGCTGAACGCCTCTCCACTTGCTGCTCCCATGACCAGGATGGACGCAACAGCCAATGAACCGAACGTGTTCATGAGGTGGCATTTTTTCAAAACGGATCGATACCTGTTCAACAAATTCCCCATTGCTCTTTTTTGTCATTCCTACTCCTCCTTTATCTTGGGTCCTTTTCATTCCCACCGTGGGAAATGGGAACAAAAAAGGGGACATGGGGCAGCTGTACCCCCCATGCCATTGGGATCATTATTTCTTACAGGGAAAGTAGGTTATGGGGAATATAAGAAAATAATAAGGTTTTTTGCGTATCCTCACGCTGCATCCCCCAGACATGACGGGAAGATCCGCCCGGCACCGGGCCGATGCATGCCCGGGCCCTTGCCAAAAGCCTGTCCGGCACACAGCGCACAGCGCGGGAACCGCCGGGCCGGCAGGGCGGGAGGGGGCCTCTGCGCGGCTCTGGGGCTATGGTATGAGGCAGGACGCGCTTACCCGCGTAGCACGTTTTTCACGCTAAAGCGGCCAGCAAGGGCATTCTGCCGCTGGTCTGCGGCTGGGACGGAGGGCGCGCCTGTGTACGCCGGGCCCTGATGATCTTCATGCGGGACGGCTGTTGTGCTGGGGCAGGAAGCCCGGCAGAGATCAGCGGGAGGAAAAACGGCAGGCAGTGCATGAAGATACTCCGTTGGCGCTGTCAGCCTGGGCTACCTCGAAAACACCCCCACGGGTGTGGGGAAGACCCGGCACAGTATAAAGCGCTTGTGCGCGTCCTGGAAACACCCCCACGGGTGTGGGAAGACGTACAGCGGAACAGCCTGCCATCGGGCGCACAGGAAACACCCCACGGGTGTGGGGGAAGACAGATTTCACACCTGAGTGCCCGGCGGGGAACAGCTGGAAGCGCAAAATGCCTCGCTCTGGAACAGCTTCAAGGGGCTGGAGCCGTATCAGGCCGAAGGCAGAACCTATCTTCTGACGCCGGCGGGACAGCAGATCGTCAATGCGGGCAAGGTGGGCCAGCGGGACGCCTGGGAAGTGGTGCGGAGGTGACGCATGACCGAAATGGAAAGGATGCTGAAAGAAAGTCTACTGGCCCTGGAAGGAGAACTTGCCGCGAAGCTGCACCGGCAGGAATCATGGCTTTCCGGCCAGCAGACCCGCATGGAGGATCAGGGACGCCAGATTCAGGCCTTGCGCCGGGAGGTCCTCCAGCTACGGGAGGGGCAGCAGACATTGATGCGGCACTTGCAGCGCTTGAGCGCCGTACACGAGAGCTTGTTGCCTGCGCTGACGCGCTTGAACAACGTTTTGGGCAACAAATAGGTGTGCCCCCACGGCTACACATGAGGAGGTGATAGCGGCTGACGATTATCAAAGACAAATTTGTATATACTTTGTATTGACAATAATCCCATTTTAGCCTTTAGTTGAAATCAAGGAGGTTACCGCCATGAGCACAGCTACCGAAGTCATCAATGTGCGTATTCCCGCCGCGCAGAAGGCACTCATTGACAGCGCAGCCCAGTTACTGGGCAAGTCGCGCACGGCCTTTATTCTGGATCTGGCCGTACGACATGCCGAGGACGTTCTGTCGGAAAAGACGCATTTCCAGCTTTCGCCGGAACAATGGGATGCCTTTACGCAAGCACTGGACACTCCTGTGCGGCCTGATCCTGCTCTTGCCCAGTTGTTGAATACTTCTGCGCCCTGGGACAAGTAGCATGAAGATTTCCGCGCCCTGTCATCTGGAAGCGCATCACTATCTGGACTCCTTCTGTTGCGGCGAGTCCCTGCTGGATACCTGGCTCAAGACGCGAGCCCGCAAAAAATGAAGCCAGTGGAGCCAGCCGTACCTATGTCATTACGCGTTCCAATGACGTGGTTGGTTATTACTCGCTGGCAGTGGGGAGCGTCAGCCACGCGCTCGTGCCGGGAAGAATCCGTCGTAATATGCCTGATCCCATCCCTGTCATGTTGCTGGCCCGCCTTGCTGTGGATACGTCTCTTCAAGGACAGGGCATAGGCCGCGCTCTGCTGCGGGATGCCATTTTGCGCACGGAACAGGCAGCGCACATTGCGGGCATACGGGCCATTCTAGTCCATGCCCTGCATGAGCGTGCCAAAGTTTTTTACAAGGGATGCGGCTTCACCCCTTCGCCCATCAATGAACTGACGCTTATGCTGCCCCTGTCCGTGGTGCGGGCCAGCATGGGCAGTCGATAGTTCCTCCATATTTATATTCAGACAAAATGATGAATATCAATTTTATAATATCATTCTATTAAATATATTCATTATATAAAATTGACATATAAATAAGATAATTTTACCTATACATTTATATTGTATTTGTGTAATAAAAATCAATTATGATGTATATTGTTATGTAGGATAGTATTATCAATAAGGAGCTTTTTGTTTTCAAGTAAAAGATAGCGTCTATCTTCTTCCATTTTTTCAATGAGCTTTTCCATCCACGTACAGTGTGGACATCCCGGCAACTGGATAGGTTGTCCATCATAGTCACGGGGAGGAACGTCATTAGGTTTGTCTCCCACTCCCCCCTGATATCTGGGACCTTCTCCCGTAAGGAGCCATTTGATTTCAATATGCTCCAATACGCAGATCGTCATAAGAATTTTTGCATTGGGCGAGCTTCTGTCATGTTCATAGTTGACCAAGGCACCTTTGCTGATACCCAAAAAATTAGCAAAGACGTTTTGAGAGCGGCTGCCACGAACAGCGCGAATACGTTTTCCAAGAGTCGTCATATTATTCTCCTGTATTTTGGGGGGAATTCCCTTGCGTCGTAGGGATGCATCCACTATATCCTTGATTCTTTCGTGGGAATAGGAAATCCGTCTTGTTGTTTACTGTGAATAACGATAATTCAGAATTTTAATAAAATGATTATCTGCCAGATAAGTCATAATAATATTTATCTAGGACTATTGACATCTATTGTCAGCTAAAAAATTTTCCTAATATATTTTATTGTCATGTAAATTAAGATCTAATGCTGAATAAATATGTTGTTTTCTATTAACAATTTTAATGATAGGTCATGAATTTGGAGATGGTGCTCCGTGCCCAGTATTGTTGAAGAGTGATATAATTTCTGTTGAATATCGCGTGCATATAGGTTTTTCCATAAGAAATACGGTACCTCTTTTGGGTCTCGGAGATTTTTATAAACTTCAGGCATGATAGGAACGTATCACCGTAAAAACAGAAGGAAATAGGTAGTGATAATTTATTAAATGTCGTGTGCAACATAGATAACATTGTGTCTGCATTTTTGAGATGATAAAGATAATTGTCGAGATCTTTATATATTTTATTGAGTGGTGTTGAATAAAATTTTTCAACTTTCATGTCTGGTATATGGTCAAATTGCAAAGGACCGTGATTCTCCATAGTGATCGCAAATATAAAAAGAGGGTCTGTGGCGCCTTTCAAAAGGGCAAGGATCTTCTTGGCTACTTCTATGTCACTGATGTAGGCTCCTGCTCGCTGTGCTCCCTGAAATGCGCCGATATCAAGGAAGGTATCAAATCCCAGACGCGGCAAGACGTATTTTCGTCCGTAGAAATTTCCCCAGTAGGGGTGAACGCAGACAGTACGGTAGCCCATTTTTTTCAGGAACAGGGGCAGGGCGTCTACCGACCATCCACGCGCAATGGCCCGGTAGGGATTGAAACGGTGAACGCCAAGAGCCTGCGCGGCAATCCCCGTCAGAAAGGAAAATTCTGTGCGTATGGTATTGGCCCCCCCAAGCGGGCACATCCAGGGGGCCGTAACAAGCAGCTTCCATGCGCAACGCATCAAAAGTCTGCAGGATATCAGGCCGGATACCCGCAAACAGGTGACGGGCATCGAAAAAGGATTCGCTCTGTATGACGATCAGGTGAGGACGCGGACGCGTCGTCACGGTCGCAGAGGCAAAGGGCGACCGCACATGAGGCAACGTGCGTGAGGCCAGGGCATAGAGCCAGAGTGACGGCAGGAGCCCCAGGGTCTGCAAATCCTTTTCCGGGTCAAAGACAGCAAGCGAGGCATGATTGCGCTGCCGCGAGAGCAGAACCGCTGTGCCCAGCAGCAGGACAAAGGGATCCACCAAGCTGGCCCTGAAGCGAGAAACGGGACGCGGGAGGCTCTTCCATCCAGAAACCCAGCAGCGCCAGTACAAAAAACAAGGCCGCCAGGCAGAAATTCTTCAGCCCGAGAAAGGGTAGATACAGACGGGGAAAGCGTAGCGTATCAAGGAAATAATCATAGTCCTGAGCAATAAAAGGTTCTCGCAGACTTTTGTATTTTGCGTTACTGACGACCGTCAGCGTTATCAGAATGGCCGATACTGCAACGAGGGCGCACCATGGTCGTCCGAGAATCAGGATAAAGAGCGTATAGCAGAAGCACCACAGGCAGATATGCAGCAGCCATGCGCTGCCAGGACGAAAGAACCGGGGCCGGGGATGTAAAAAACGTTCTATGGCAACGGAAAGAATGAGTCCCACGAGGCCCGTGGTCCACACCTGCAGGAAGGCTCTATCAACGATCATAGCCGAACATCCTTGCTATGGGCATGGCCAGACAGGCGGGCAGGAGCGACAGTCCCCATATCCCGAGATTGAGCGGGAAAGGAAAGGAAATGCGTGCCCGGTCAAGCGCAAGGCCGCGCCGGATGCGCCGGGCGGCGCGTTTCGGTGGCCAGAGGAAGGGTTTGGGGCCCGGCATGGCCGCACACATGGGAGAGGACACATAGCCTGGCAGGATCACGCTGACACGGATGTGCTCAGAGCGCAGCCAGCCGCGCAGAGAAGTGCCGTAGGCTTTAAGACCTGCTTTGGTGGCGCAGTAGGTCGGCGTTGCAGGCAGACCGTAGTAGGCTGCAAGGGAACTCACGATGGCGAGCTGGCCGCCGCCTCTTTTACGCAAGGCAGGCAGCGCCCCATCCACCAGAGCCATGACGGAAAGCAGGTTGACTTCCACCAGACTCCTGACATCGGTAAAAGGTTCTCCTTTGCCGTGTGGGCCGATATTGGTGTTCAGCCCCGCATTGGCAATGATGAGATCCGGCGTGTGTTCCGCGCAGCAGGCAGATATCCAGCGGCGGAGCTCATCGGTTTTGCGCAGGTCAAGAGCATGTGTCTGGACATCGGCTCCTTTGGCCTGGCAGCGCACGGCAAGATCTTCCAGAACACCCTGTCGCCGTCCGAGCAGCACGAGCTGCATGCCTGGAGCCGCGTATTCCAGCGCCAGAGCGCTGCCCAGCGCCCCGGTCGCCCCTGTAATGAGCACACTCCCTGGCTGGAAGCGCTTTCTATGATCACTCCACGAAAAGAATAGCGTGAGGGAAAAACCGGAGGAGGCAAGGCCGCTGTAGAGGGATATCCAGTAATTCTCGTCCCATAGTCCTACACTGAAAGAGGCAAGCCCATAGCACAGAGAAAATGCTTCCAGCCAGACGAGCCGTCTGTTGATGGCAGGATGGCGTATCTTCTGGCGGCCACAGCCCTTGGGAGTCCGATGGAACGAGCCGTCGATCCCTGCGGCTACTTGGACGGCAGCACTGAAGTAATAAAGGGAAAGGGGAAAGTGCATGATGACATAGCCGAAGGCACTGCCGAGACGCCGGATAAAGGAAGCTCCTTGGCTGCCGTTGGCTGTATTGTACCAGGCCCAGATGATAGCTGCTCCCAGAAAGAGGGTACAGCAGACGTGGAAAAAAAGACCAGGCCGGAACAGCAGGCCCACAGGCAGGCAGAGCAGCAGGACGCAGAAAAAGGCGGCCAGGAGCAGGGAGGAGAACATGAGTGAGAGTGCGTACAGTCGTGCCAGAAGAGGCATGGAAGTCGCGAACATCTGCCGTACATGCCGCGCGGCATTCTGAATGAGTCCCCGTGCCCAGCGCTGGCGCTGCACACGAAAGGCTGCCATTGATTCGGGGAATTCGGCTTTGGAGGTCACATCGCGCAGCCAGACGTATTTCCAGTTTTCCAGTTGCGCTGCATAGCCCATATCCACATCTTCCGTAATGGTCGCCGTGCTGATACCGCCGATGGCCTCGATACAGCTCCGGCGCCAGACGCAGGACGTCCCGGTGAGCGATGCCATGAGGCCCTCCCGGGAGAGCCCCGAGGTCACGTCTTCCTTGTGTCCGGCCTCCATAGCCTGGAAACGCGTTAGAAAGGTGGCGTTTCTGTTGACATGTTCGATACCGGTCTGGAGGAAACCTACCCTGTCATCCGCAAAGCAGGGCATGACCTTGAGCAGGAAGTCAGCGGGAGGCAGGCAGTCCGCGTCAAAGATGGCGATGAAGTCGCCGCAGGCCAGGGTCAGACCGAACCTGAGATTGCCCGCTTTGTATCCAATGCGTTTTTCCCGCCGTGCGTGTCTGATGGGGACACCTTTGGCATGGTAGCGGGCGACGCGTTTTTCCGCCAGCTCATAGGTCTCGTCTGTGGAGTCGTCCAACAGCAGGATTTCCAGACGTTCCCGGGGATATTGCAGGGCGCAGGCGGCGTCAATGATCTTTGAACGATTCGTTTTTCGTTGTAGACAGGCAAAAGCACGCTGACCATAGGCCACTCTGCGATGTCTGAAGCAGAGGAGGAAGACATGGTGATAAAGTGCACTGCTTGATTCTTGTTGGCATTGCGTACGGAGCGAGCCTCAAGAAGCGCATAGAGAAGAAACAGGACTGCCATAATAGCGATGACTGCCTGCACGATCAAAAAAAAACATGTCTGTACCTAAAAAATTTTAAAAGTTGACGGTATCTGCCAGCTGTTCAAGCCTGTGTTGCCAGGTATGAAGGCTGCGGACGTAGGCCGCACCGGCCGCTGCCCTCTCCTTGTCTTCAGGGGCAGGGCCTGCGGCCAGGCGGGTAAGCAGCTCCCGTGCCTGAGGGGCATCATGCACAATATGGCAAAAATCCCGAAAATAGCGTTCTACAACCGGACTGCTGTTGGTGACGAGGATACCACCGCAGGCAAGGATCTCCAGCAGGCGTCGCGAGTACATGGTTTCGGAATCCGTGATGGAATTGACGTTGAGCGAGATTGCGTAATGCTTGTATACCGCCCCTGTTTCCGTATAGGGCACTCGCGGATGCAGATGCAGGCCAGCATCGGCAGGAAAAAACGGAACTCAAGGAAGTGGGACAGCCTGTTGCTGTTCCTGTCATACACATGAAGGGGCATGGCGATGCGTTTACATGCCTCGAAGATCATGTCCAGGAACTGTCGTCTTCCGTTAAGGATATACCTGTAATAACTGCCAACGAAACAGGCCTCGTTCCTGACAAAGGAAAAAGCCTGTGAAGTGGTGGAACGCCGGCTGGTAGGGCATAGACAGGACGCCGACCGTCGTATCGGGGGGAACTTCCTTCCGATAACGCGGCACACAGCTGCTGTCAGTCGTAAAGACATGCTGGAAATTACGCGCCACATCAATAAAGGCATCAAAAAAAGCACCGTCATCCTTGTTCCAAAATACCGTGGGAATCCCCAAATCCCGGGCATACCTGACCAGAGCGAAGATGGCACCTGGCCTGTACCAGTTGATATAGCGGGGCTGCTTGGCGAGCATGTAGCGCCATTCCCCTGCAACACCATGAAATGCAGACTCTACGAACACAAGGTCAGGACGCCAGTTGCGGAGGATATCCTTATAGTTCTGTGGCGTCATACAGCGGACACGGGTATCGACAGACAGGCTGACGGCCGTAAAAAAATCCGTCACAAGCGCGATCTTGAGGCGGCCGAAGGGACCTGGGCGAAGTGTGTCCTGCGGGACGACAGGATGGTGATAGACAAAATGTCCTATGGTACGGATCAACGCACCAAGCATATCTCTTCTCCGAGGATGTACGGGACGAAGTGTTTCCACTGGCGGTATGAGATGATGCGTTCCCTGCCCTTGCGGGCCATCGTGGCGCAGCGTTCGGGATTTTCAAGGGCGGTGGCCAGCACCTGTGCCAGATGGGCGGCGTCTCCCGGGCGGAAAAACCAGCCCGCATCTCCGGCTTCATCGTGGAAAAGAGGAAGATCCGGGACAATGACAGGTTTTTCCAGAGCCATGGCTTCAGCCAGCTTGAGGGGGGGGACGATTTCGCAAACTGTGAATGGCCTGCGCGGGATGCAGACCAGAGTACAGCGGGAAAGGTGGGCGCGGGCCTCTTCCGGTGAAAGCCTGCCGTAAAAGCGTACGACATCGTTTAAGCCTAGTTCCGTTGCCAGGCGTTCCAGACCTTCGCGTGCTTCACCATGTCCAACAATTTCCAGGCGTGCTGCCACGCCGGATCGGCGCAGTAGTCGCAGTGCATGGAGAAGGGTATCCAGTCCTTCATAGTTGATAAGTGAGCCGGCATAGCCGATGCTAAGAGGTTGCTCTTCTAAAGGAAGGGGAAAGATACGTTCCGCGTCTACGCAGTTGGGGAGCAGACGCAACTTTTCCTCGGGAATCCCCCAGTGATCTTGGGCATAGCGGCCCAGCTGGGCAGAAATGACAAAGACTCTGTCAGCATGGGATGCCACAAAGCCTTCCAGCGCCAGACCGAGCTTAAAGTTATGCGATTGTTCAAAGGCTGGTTGCCGGGCTATGCGGGTCAGTTCCCACAGGCCGCGCATCTCGTACTGAAAGGGGATACCCAGGCGCCGGGCCGCCAGCAGGGCAGGCAGAGCATTGACATGATTGGATGCGGCATGGATACGGGCCACGCCCTCCTGCCGGGCATAGCGCTCCAGGACAGTGGCCGCCTGCGCCGCATAGATGGCTGTCAAGCGGTTATTGCGAGGATTGCGGCTATGGTGGTAGTCTATACCGTCCCTCAGGGTGTTTTCCTCCTCAGGAAGGCAGAGGCTGTCGCGCCTGTCCCAGGGATAGCCCGTGCGGGTGACGACGCGCAGATCCGCGCCGCCCTCTTTCAGGGCGCATAACAGTTCATGCGTACGCGAGGTATAGCCGCTGACATGATAGGGCAGGCAACTGGCTGCCACATACAGGATGCGTCCGGGCACCGATGAATATGCAGGATTAGGACGTGCATTTCCCAGGAGCCAACGCAATCGCCATACTGTTGCGATTCTGTGCAACGCAAGAGGAAAAAACGACATCGGGATGCCTACTTTTTGGACGGCGCGGGCAGTTCCGCCGCAGCAAGGGCTTCTGTATGCGGCACCGGAATCTCTCCGCGACCGATAAGGTCGAGCAGATCCGTCGTGGTGATGACGTCATAGTCTTTTGTCAGATGTTTCAAAAGATTACGATAGCCTTCGATGCGCGCGTCGTCCTTGTAGGTACCGTGACCGTTCTCGTCCCAGTACATCAGCGACCAGGAGTGCAGCAGAAAGACCATGAACGGTGTCCGATGGCTGACGCTGCCCGGCAGGAAAGAGGCCCACCACGGACGGTAGCGGAAGAATTTGGACTGCGGGTACTGCAGCCTGGCCCACCAGTTTTTTTGCAGGCGGGGCAAGATATATTTTTCCGACATGGGGATCTCCACCACGCCGTTTTCCCAGCGGAAGGGGGCATTGGTGGGCAGACTGTGCAGACACTGCTGGTTGTTGACCGCGCACATGGAGTTGTTGAAGGAAAGGGGGATGTTGTGCTTTGCCAGCGCGCGGAGGGTCCCTGCATTCCAGCGAAAGGAGCCGGCGCGGAATGCCCGCAGAGGCCTGCCGAGGATGCCGGCAAGCATGCTGCCGAAATAGTCTATGACAAAGTCATCCTTGTCATCCGCATACTGGTTCATGAAGCGCGGCCGGTAGTTGAAATGGAATTCCGGCCAGAAGTCTGCCGGCAGGTACTCGGGATGTGCGTGCATTTCCACATCCTGACCATCACGATCGAGACAGCGTACTACTTCTTCCACTTCATCTCGCCGTGCGTATGCACCGCACATGTCCACAAAAAAGACATGCTTGATGCCGAACTCGTTGCCTACGGCGCACATCTCGCGCACACCGGCCGTACCATTGGCATGTTCGCCCCAGATCAGGCGGCGCACATGGTCCGTTTCCGCCCGATTGGGCAGAGCCTCAGTATCGACTGTGATGAGAGCGTATCTGTTCATGATAGAATATCCATGACTGCCTCTTTAAAAAGTCAGGCAATTATGTATTATTTTCATTTATAAAAACAAACTCTGGTTTGCCAATCATATAGGTCTCTCCAAAGCTCATAATATGAATTTCGATACTATCTAAATTTTTATCTAATGGTATTAATACGCTGTATATTTCTTCACCATCACGTTTTAATAGGGGAATGACATTTAGCTTAAGATTTTCATTATATACACTACCATTAAAATAAATATTCTTTTTGTTTGAGAATATAGAAAGTAACACAGGTAACTTATTTTTAAGATCTGGATGACGAACAATCCTCCCTTTCATTTGTAACTGAGCAGTATCAGCGGGAATTTTTACTAGCTGTACCCAAGGTGTTCTTCCAAGTTTAGTTGCTGTACTTAACATTATAAAATCTTTATCTTTATCTATAAGGAATTGTCTTTTTTCTAGCATGAATTCAGCTATTGATTCTGAATATATATTAAGTTTATTAATATAATATGTTTCTATATTTTCGTTTTTTATTTCATCTTTTATTCTTAAAGAAATATTTTTTTTTGACAGTATTGATAGAATCTAATTTGAAAAAGTTTTGTTTATTTTCTATGACAAGACATGCAGAAACGAATGCAGATAAACATGGTATCATTGACGGATGTAACTTTTTTATGTCTTTTTGAGATTCAGAAAGTATTTTTTTTGCAGTTAATCATTGGGAAATACTCGCAAAAATCATTAATGTATGATGGTAATAAGCGTTTAATCATATTAAATACAATATTTTTAGACAGGTAATCTGTTCTATGTCTATGCTCTGGTAAGTTATTGTCAAAATAAAATGGAGTAGCCTTATTTAACAGTGCATCTGTATTTAAATGGTGTTTTGAAGCCAAGTTGAGTAATTCTGCGGGCCAATTATCGTTGCAAAATGGAAGTGAGGCAAAATTATTTTTAGACTTCAGCGTTAGATAATATAAGAAGAATTGGCTATCTATATACTTCTGGTCGACAGTAAGTAGTAATCTTGTGAAATTAAAATCAATGAGTGGGTTGATAAACTTGGAATATAGGTTATGCATTGATGATGTTACGCCAGCTACTGCATAGGAACTCTTAGAAAAGCATCATGGTAGGCATGATATTTATCCAAAGGGACATTGGAAAAAACCGGATTGATAGTTTTTTCTATATAGTCAGAAAGAAATTTTTCTTTATATTCAGGAAGTAGTAATGAATTGTAGTCGATATATCCCATTAAGTATTCATAGTACTTATCTATAGCTAGTTTATTTTTTCTGTATTTAAATGCAATTTCATGACCTCCAAAAAGATATCCCATCCATTATTCCGAGGCGATCCATTGCAAAGAAGCCAAGTAATCCTTCATTCGAGATAAATGCCTTAGCAATATTTTCTGTAATATTTGTATATTTTTGATAAAAAGAGTGTTGGTAAGTCCAGTTTACGTTGTATTTCTTTATTTTTTTCAAATAAATTTTTTGTTGCAAGAACTTCTGGAGAGTATATAGCTCCAGAAGTTGTTAAAAATAGTTTATCATTTAGGCCGCCAAAAAATCAATTATTGATAAGACAGCTCTACTGTCTTTTCCACCAGATAATTTTAGCATTCGCTTTTCTTTGCTAGTTATATAATCATAGTAATCAAAAAGTGTATTATCGAAAATGGTTAAGCAATCGTTGATATCGTATCGATCATCAGCTATATCTTTATATGGGGGAGGTAATTGCGATGCGTTCGCCATATCTCAGAGAGATACATTGACCAGGTTGAAGTTTTTTTTACCTCGTGATAGCAGGTACTTTCATCAATCATATGGCCTTTTAATATTAGCTTACTTAAAGCATAATAATCGATAGTAAGATTTTCTAGGCACGAAAAAATTCCAATCCTGTTAGAAAAAGCAAGATAGTTTTTATTTTCAAAAAAAAAATAACAATGTTCCATACCCGCTAGAGAAGAGAAGGCCCTAATTCTTTCTTCATTGATAGATACAGTTGTACAAGGCATATTTATTTTTTAAAATCAATTTTTTCATCTTTCACAAAAGAGCTATGAAGATGATTGCTAATTGATTTATTATATAGACCTTGAATAAATGTATAATTATTATGGTCATAAATAATATTCGTACCGCAAGACCTTTCTGCCGTAAATAATAAACATCGTTTCGTTCTATAACACTGTATGGTTGCATTTTTTTTTTGAAAAATAGAGGTTCTTCATAGTATTTTTGAATATTATCAATAGCGTTGAACTGCTTATCAGTCCTATTGAGTAGTGCAAAAAAATAGCCATAATCGTCCTCCATGAATGTTTGGAAACTCATTTCTCAAGCAAGATCTTTTTTCGCATTCGACCTTCTCCTAGAGCAGGGGGCAGGACAAAGGCCTACTTTGTCTGTTCCTTTAACTATTGTATAATAATCGGGTCGAACATATGAAAGTAGTATTCGCCAAAATACCTATCGGAAATGCTAACAATAACAACATATTCTCCAGGAGAATCTGTTTGGTAAGAGAATGTATTTGAATTTTTAATTTCAAGATGAAGTAATACGGAATTTTTATATATATACCATTTATATTGTGACGGAAATTTGTACTCATTGTTTACTTTGGCAACAATATCTACTCCATTATATGCGACATCTTGGCCACTAATATATGGAGTATGAGGGCTAAATTGGTTGATTAGCCATCTTTCATCAACTTTTTCTATTTCTGCAAGTATGCCATGCATAGTATCGCCATATTCACCTTTGTTATAGTAGATAATAATAGCATTAGTTATGTTTTTAAGCTCAAGTTCAAGAGTTTCTGTTGGACTGATATATGTTGATTTTATTATTTCATTTGATTTTATATCAAAAACATAGCAACAGAAATCATTTTTCCCGATGCTGGTGACAGATAGTTTATTATTGTCTATATGGCAAAATGCATTATCAAAAAATAAGGGACGTTTCCTTGCCATGGGAATTTGTAAGGATTTATTTCCCAAGGAAATTTGCAGTGTATTTTTATGGAGAGAAAAAGAAGAGAGCTCTTCATTTGTATCACGAATATCTATACATGTTATAAAATCAACCTTATTCCCAGACTGTGTATATTCAAGAGAATATGTTGGTAAAACACTGCCAAATCCTGTCGAGAGATATGACCATGGAGTCGTTTGATCCGCAAAAAGTATTCTTGATGTCTCGATGGGGGTCAGTTGATGCATATATATTTTACATGTGTTATTTTTATTGTGTAATATATACATATGATTGTTCTTGTCGACAGCCAGTTCTGGGCCAAGATGGAAATATTGTACAAATGTATTATTGCTTAATGAATATATTTCATCATGAATGATGATTATATTATTGTTGCGGACATAGTATATATGCCTATATATTGAAGTATTTTGGTAAACGTGGGAGCTACAAATAGCGTAATCGTAGTTCTCTGTGTTTTTTGATAAAGAATTTTAAACTTACGTCCATTTCCAGAGGCGATGGAGTATTGGCAGTCCTTTATGCCGACAGTGGTATGTGCGGCCATAGACTCCATATAATCGCGCATCGGATGACGATAGAGAAAATTATACATACCTGGATCTATGAAAATATCAATTCCCTTGCTATACAAGCATAGTGACATATCATCTCTATGCTTATGAACCCGTGTAGAATAGCCACAACGCAGCGAAACCCAAGTCGCAGCTGCAAAATCTTTGTGATTAAAATGCTGTCGGAAAAATAAATATCCCGAGGAGAATATAGTTGATAGCTCCGTAGGCTTTTCTCCAGTTTGAGCGCCAGAAAGTACATATTTTAATTGATCATTTGAATAAGAACTCATCGAGGGGGCCTGTGACCACTCCAGCCCTTTGAATCTCCGAAAAGCGGACGGGCTCCATTGGGCTTTAATGCATAGATACAAAACTTTTTGGCATTGTTTATAAATACGCCTAGCTGAAAATCATTATAGTTCATCACTGCAAGAGCCTGCTCACAGCCTATTAATAAGTCAAGCATAAGTACGTGATAGTCAAAAGAATTCTCTTTATGAACACCATCATTGTCGAAGCCATATATGTCCTGTTCATGGAGTCTTTTGACAACAAAATTTATTTTATCGTCCTGATTCCCAGAAAAATAGAGCCCTATGAGAAGGGCCTTGTCAGCAATAAGGCCATGATTATGATTTTTTGGTAGATTTTAGGATCAAGAAGTTTATGGATAGCATCGTCTATGAGGAAATCAAACATTTCCTCATCTATTGCGAATGTGTAATCACTATGTTTAATGCATGTGTATAAATATACAATGTTTTCGATACGTTCAGATAGAGCATGGTCATTGTTGACCATGCGATTCTTTTGTAAGTCTGAAGTGATATATTTGTAGTAGCTATCCAATATTTTTAAGGAACACTCTATGTATTCTTTTTTTTTAGTGAAACGAAAGCTATGTGCAAGTAGATAAATTCCACGTAATCCATAAAAATAAAGTAAAAATGTATTGTTATTTTTAGTTAGAGGTAGATCATCCCATTGTATGCAGTCAATAGAATAACGTATTTTATCAAGGTTGTCATAGCCTAAATCAACGACCCCTGAAATCCAATTTTGAGCATACGTTTCTATACGTTGGGAAGATTGCTTGTTAAGAAAAGGTTCCTTTAGATTCTTTATGAAACCTATATTGTAACGAAATCTATAGGGTTCAGATATGAATAGGGGAAGCTTGCTCAAGAGTCATGTTTTTTTCCTTTAGTTCATTTGGACATTTTTTTCTAATTTTATATTTAAACAATCCCTGTTATCTTGAATAAATATTAGCTTTGGGGTGTTTAATTTCTGATAGAGGAGAACCAGGGAATATGTTTGCAAGAACAGGCGTTCAGTTATTAGATAATCTGTAATCTTCGAAGGTAGGTAGGGATTTATCTCATGAGAAAAAAATTTATATCATTAAGATATAGGTAATCCATTTTAGATGCCAGATTGAGAAAATTAAAATATTGAACTTGTTTATTAATTCTTATTCTGTCTTCATACTGTGCGAACTCGCTTGGAATGGTAGGGTTTTCACTGGATGTAAATACATGGAGATAAGTATTTGGTTGCTTCAGAAAGGCAAAAAAATCATTGATATGTCTATTAGCATAAAACGAGCCAAGTATCCAATATTGATTGCTGAGCGATCCAGCTGGTAGTTAGTTTCATTGAGCTTGCAATAGCAAGAAGGAAGGCTCGGATGACCAATACACATACTCTTTTCTTCAATAGATGTAGCGTCTTTCAGTAGAGTATTTTTTGATAACATATATTTTTTTGGTTTTTATTTGTAAATATAACTATATCTGCATTGTCTATTACATTAAACTCAATATCTTTCCAAAATGTATTGAGAAAGGATAATTGATCATCATAGTGTTTGGCATACTTTCTTTCTTTGTTATCTGTGCCCATATAAATTGGATCTACATCGAAAATTCTGCATACCATTTTACATCTGGGTATTTTTGTTTATAGAGATATTTTCGTATATTGATAACGGGCAAAGAAAATTTCGAAGTTATTATCTTGCTGTCTAGTTTGCATTGGAGCACAAAAAACATACCAGGAGATGTTTTGACCGTAAAGATTGCTTATCTCGGACAAGCGCTTCGAGGCAACATAAGCAGAAGCATCGGCGTATGGACTAAAATTATGGCAAAAGGCGATGCCTTTGGTAATGCCAAATTTACTTTTGTTTAAAAAGTTTGAATTGCTTCTATTGATATCAAGTGCACGATGCTTCTCATCCTTTGGAAGTTCGGTAAAATATTTTAACATGTGATTTGTCTGTGCATCAATTTTAACAAGTATAAAACGTTTATGCTCCATGGATAAATTTGAAAATAATTTTTTTGAAAAGCGTTCTATTAGCTTAACTCGGTCAGTAATAAAGAAAAAGAGAATAATTTTTCTTTTGGGGGCGGCTCGTATGCTTTCGTTGTTATTCTTCGTACATATCCTTCATCACTCATTGCGTCACATAGATAAGAATCTGAAAATTATTTATCCAAAAATCAATATCTTCTGTATGAGCCAAGTCTTCATGAATCGAGCACGACAATAAAAACTTTTTTGTATATGTATCCAAGAGGACTATTAGATAGCTTTTCTCCTATAGCTTTCAATCGTCATCATCTAAATATGAGATAATATGACTGCCAGTTACATCATTAAATATGGGCAAAATTTCTTTCGCAACAGATGCCCCCTTGTGGGGGGTATATACAACATTGATTCTTTTTTCAGAAGAATATTTTTCAGAGAGTTTGTTGTAATAAATTAAATCGCCGCCGTTAACGGAAATAACGATTTGTATCTTATCTTGAGGATAATCTTGATTTAAAACTGATAGAACTCCTTCATATATATATTCACTATCTTTATAGGTAGGTATAATCACACTTACTGAGGGAAGCTGATTATAGGATAAAATTGAGGGCTCAGCTGAGGGGCTGCTGTACAATTCTGTTTGGCCGCTATGTGCATCTTGGGGATGATTGCGCAGCAGCTTCTCTGTAAGGCAGATATTGGCGCTGAAGTTTTTTTCACCGAGTTCAGAGGCTGCCTGTCTCCAAAGTGCCAGCGCAAGAGCATAATTCTTCTTTCTGAAGGCTATATTTGCCTGCCGAACAATATATTTTCCTGTATCCATCTTATATTTTTCTCCATGAAGAAAAAGTAGAGACGCTACAAGCCTACGACATCGATTAACGACGTCATATTTTTAATTTTTTCCGCGTTATCCTTGAATTCGTAATGCTTGACCAGCAGGCAGGTCACATCAGCAAAAGACAATGCCTTTGTCAATGTCCCAAGACTTATGGTGCTTGCAGCAAGCGCAGGGGGCAGCGCGGTGATGTTCGGCTCCACAGCAATCACCTGGCAGCCAAGGTCAGCAATCATTTTAGTCAATGCCACGGCCGGGCTTTCCCGCAGATCGTCGATATCGGGCTTAAAGGCCAAGCCAAGGCAGGCCACAGTGATGTCCTTCATCCGTTTGTCGGGAGATTTGGCCAATACATCCGTGATGGCGGCTTTTACTTTTTCCAGGACCCAATGGGGCTTGTAGTCATTGATTTCGCGGGCCATATGGATGATCCGGCCTCGGCAGGAGTCGTATCAACGATGAACCAGGGATCGACAGCAATGCAATGCCCGCCAACACCGCAACCGGGCTGCAGGATGTTGACGCGCGGATGCTTGTTGGCAAGGCGGATTAGTTCCCAGACGTTGATATCCAGCTTGTCGCAGATCAAAGAGAGCTCATTGGCAAAGGCAATATTGACGTCGCGGAAGCTGTTTTCCGTCAGTTTGCACATTTCCGCCGTACGCGCATTGGAAACAGAGAGTTCCCTTTGACGAAAATACGATAGACATCGACTGCCATGGCAGAGGCTTTTTCACTCATGCCGCCGATGACACGATCATTTTCCACGAGCTCCTTTGAGGACCTGGCCCGGCAAAACACGCTCGGGGCAGTAGGCAACCTGCACGTCGGCATCGTTACCGGCCTGCTGCGGGAAGGAAAGGTCAGGTCTGGCTTCGGCAAGCCAGCCCGCCAGTCGTTCTGTCGTCCCGACAGGGGAGGTCGATTCCAGGATGACGATATTCCCTTTTCGCAGGACAGGAGCCAGCGATTTGGCAACAGCCTGAATATAGCTGACATCAGGTTTGTGCCCATCCTTGAAAGGTGTTGGCACAGCAATGAGAAAAGCGTCTGCCGCTTCCGGGGTCATGGTGGCACGCAGATGACCTTTGCGTACAACGTCCGCGAGCACCTCTCCCAATTCAGGTTCCACAATATGCAGCTTGCCTGCGTTGACGGAATTCACCACATGTTCGGTGACATCCACACCAATGACATTGACACCGCGACTGGCAATGACCGTTGCCGTAGGAAGGCCAATATACCCCAAACCAAAAACAGATACCGTCGTAGGTTTCATCAGAAGTTAACCTCATTTTTGGAAAGAATTTCAACAATACGCCGGGCCGCCGTTCCATCACCGTAGGGATTACTGGCTCCCGCCATGGCCTGGTAGGCTTCTGTATCGTCAAGCAACCGGGAGGCTTCTTGAACGATACGCTTCCGGTCCGTTCCCACCAGTTTTGCCGTGCCCGCTTCTATGGCTTCAGGGCGTTCTGTGGTATCACGCATGACAAGCACAGGTTTACCCAAGGCGGGGGCTTCCTCCTGGATGCCACCGGAGTCCGTCAGCACGAGGGCGCAACGATGCATCAGATAAATGAACGGCAGATATTCCTGCGGTGGGATAAGAAAAACATGCGGCGTATCCGCCAGCAGACGGCGCACAGGCTCCTGAACATGCGGATTCAGGTGAACAGGATAGACAAGCTGGACGTCATCACGTTCAGCGAGTTTCGCCAGGGCCTGGCAAATATGTTCAAAACCATCGCCAAAATTTTCCCCGACGATGGCCTGTGATCAGAATGAGTCGTTTTGCTGGATCAAGAAAGGGGAAGTGCCGTGCGAGCTCAGTTTGCAGTCCTGCATCGGCCGTGATACGATTTTCAATTTCCAGAAGCGCATCAATGACCGTATTCCCTGTGACGTAGACCCGTGTCCGACCAATGCCTTCGTGCAAAAGGTTGTCACGAGCCTTTTCCGTCGGCGCAAAGTGAAAATCTGCCAAAGCCCCGGTCAAGTGCCGATTCATCTCCTCAGGCCATGGAGCATATTTGTTTCCGGTGCGCAGTCCCGCTTCCACATGGCCAATGGCAACCTTTGCATAATAGGCGGCCTGTGCTGCGGCCAGGGTCGTTGCAGTATCGCCATGGACAAGCACGATATCCGGTCGCCACTGGGAAAACACGTTCGACATACCGCAAAGAATGTGGGCGGTAAGTTCGCTTAACGATTGGTCTGGACGCATCAGGTCAAGATCAAAATCCGGATGGATATTGAAAAGAGAAAGGACCTGATCGAGCATCTGCCGGTGCTGGGCGGTGACGCAAACTTTGGCATCAAAGCGTTCATCACGGGCAAGAGCCTTAATGAGCGGTGCCATCTTGATGGCTTCGGGACGAGTGCCGAATACGCTTAGTACTTTCATTATTTCCTCTCAGAACTGCATCATGCCTGTTTGTTCACCGCCGCACCCATGACGATACGCATCACCCGTGACAGCACAGCCGTATCCGGTTCAAACTGCGTCAGCATGTTTTTCAGCATCAGGGCCGTCCGCAGGGCAAGAGCGTCAGATTCCTTTTTTTCTGTGCATCCATCTGACGCTGCAGAGCGGCCTGTGCTTCACGTGCCCGAGCGGCATCTTGCCGCGCCTGATCCGCCGCTTTTTTCAACTCGGTCAGCTGGCTGTTGAGACGTGCCAGTTCCTGCTTGTGTTCCTCACGCTGTTTGCTAAGCTGGGCGGCTAGAGCTTCCTGCTGCTTTTTGCTTTCCTCGGCAGCTTGTTTGAGCTTTGCCATGGTCACTTGCAGCTGCATGGCTTCGGTCCGGGAGGCTTCCGTTGCTTTCTGGGCCTGCCGAGCGCGCTCCCGTTTTGCTTCCTGCCGAAGGCGCGCAGCCTGTCGCTCTTCCGAATCACTCATGCTGATATCGGCAGGCAGCATGTCCAGCAGGGCTTCGGCGTTGATGGCGTCATCGGCCTCATGCAGGCGAAAAGCCAGCCATTTGAGACGGTAGGGGCGCGGGTCCGTTTCCCAGGCCAGGCGCGCAAGATCGGCGGCCTGCCGGGCATCGGTCAGCATCACCTGCCGGGCCAGCGTCGTGTAGGCATTGGCCCGCATCACAGGGGAAAGGAAGACGGAGTCCAGCAGTTTTTCCACAGCTTCATTACCACCAGCGGCATGGGCGTCCAGCACCTTCTGGAAGCTCTTGCCCCCCAGCGCGGCCGGGGGCACGGTCTGGTCAGGGCCTTCCACATCCTGCGCAGTCTGACCGGCAGGGCGATCAACGAGCCTGCGGAGCTGACCCCCTTGAGGAGCATCTCGCCCAGGCGGGCGGCGAGGCTGTTCGTGCTTTCCACCTGCAGGGCCGCCTGCTGCTGCGCCACCAGGGCGCGCAGTTTCAGGTTTTCCGCCAGAGCTTCACTGGCCTGGGGCGGGATGACCACAACAGAGCTACCGGCATCAGCACCGCTGCCTTTGCGCTGCTCGCAGTCCTTGAGTTTGTGGTAGTATTTTTCCAGCTCTTCCTGGACCACATGCAGCTGCTCAAACAGAAGCTCGTTTTCTTCCGTCAGTTCCTTGATGCGGGCATCTTTGTCTTCAGTGTCTTGCGGTGTTTCCTGTGTAGCCATGGCCTTTCTCCTTTAGTCCACATGGTCCAGAATGACGGCTTTCAAAAGATTCACGATGCCGAGCACCAGCAGAGTGATGCACAGGGTCGCCACAACGCCGTAAATACGGCGCGGCTGCCAGGCGTATTCCGCCAGCACGGGCAGCTGCAGCACGGAGACCTGTTTCAGGGCGCGGGCGGCGTCCATTTTGCCTTTTTCAAGCGCCACAAGTGATGTCTGATAGAGATCCTGCTTGAATTTCAGCTCCAGCTGCAGCAGCTGCTCCTCTTCCATAAGGGAGTTGAGCGGCTTGCCACTGGTGGAGGCCAGCTTGGCCTGCTCCTGGGCTATCTGGCGCTCCACCGCGGCAAGGGACTGCTGCAGGGATTTTCGTGTCGGATGGTTGCGGTCCAGGTTACGGGGCAGGGAAGCCAGCTGGGTCTGCAGTTCCGTGCGCTGCCCTTCCAGCTTGGCAATGATGGCATGAATACTTTCCACGGTAGCCTTGGGCGAGACCAGACCTTTCTGATTCTGGAAGTTCAGCAATTCCTTGCTGGCGTGCAGCACCTGGGCCTGGGCCTGGGCCACCTGCTTGTCCAGGAATTCCACCTGCACCCTGGCCAGGGAATGGCTCATTTCATAACAGATGGAGATAGCCATGCTTCTTGGCGACAAAGAGCAAACTGAAGATGATGTCTATCTCAAGGAAGCGATGCTGAACACGGCCGCCGGAGAGTTTCTGGAGGCCAGGAATGATCTGCCGCGAGGTTGGCCCACGACCATATTCACAAAAGGGAAATCGCTTGCAATGTCCAGCAACGGTTCTGGTTTCGATTATGACGAGAACCAGAAAGGTGCTGAAACAAATCCATGCTTAGAAAAGTGGCGTATTACCGTGAGCGCCCTGCTTTGCCTTGGCGGACCCTTCCAGGCAGCCGAGCCGTTATGTGACAGTACGCAAGTACATCGATGAGAAGAACTTCGCCCAGGCGGACTTCATCAGCGAGCACTCGCTCTCAGAATGATGGATCCCGCAAGCCACGACTATGCTAACCTGGCATATTTCCAGGCAGGATCTGCGAGAGCCTCCGCCGGGAGGATATGAAGAACTGGTTGCCAATACGTA
>VOFC01001487.1_pt1 | contig 26927 bp, 53 predicted proteins | sample 5384161 | NCBI WGS metagenome assembly VOFC01 (sample SAMN12384722, study PRJNA508395) | human gut metagenome | isolation source: healthy gut B | host: Homo sapiens | reverse complement strand
TTTCAGGTGAAGGTGTGCACGTTATCACCGTTAACGAATACCTTTCAGAGCGTGATGCGACTGAAATGGGTGAGCTTTATTGGCTTGGTTTGTCAGTAGGGATTAACCTTTCAGCCAAATCACCAGCTGAAAAAACGTGAAGCTTATAACTGTGACATCACTTACTCAACCAACTCAGAGATAGGTTTCGACTATCTTCGTGATAACATGGTTGTTCGTAAGGAAAACATGGTACAACGTCCATTGAACTAATGGTCGATAGGTTGACTCGTTCTTATGAAGCTCATTACCATGATTGTATCAGGTCCTGTGAGACCAGAGGGGCAACCAGTTGTATCATGTGCAGATGCCTTTGTTAAGACCTTGACAGAGGATGATTATGCCATTGATATTCCAACAAAAAACAATTGGTTTGAATGACTCAGGTATTGACAAGGCTGAAGAATTCTTCAACTTGGACAACTTGTATGATATTGAAAACGTAGCCTTTGACTCACTTTATCGACAACGCCCTTCGTGCCAACTACATCATGTTGCATGATATCGACTATGTGGTAAGTCCTGAGCAAGAAATTCTTATCGTCGACCAATTTACTGGTCGGACCATGGAAGGTCGTCGTTATTCTGATGGTCTTCACCTCAAGCCATCGAAGCCAAAAGAAGGTGTTCCAGTTCAAGAAGAAACGAAGACATCTGCCTCAATCACTTACCAAAAAATATGTTCCGTATGTACAAGAAATTGTCAGGGATGACTGGTACTGGTAAGACTGAGGAAGATGAATTCGTGAAATCTATAACATGCGAATCATTCCGATTCCAACTAACCGTCCAATTCAACGTATTGACCACGACGACCTTCTTTACCCAACCTTGGATGCTAAATTCCGCGCTGTGGTACAAGATGTTAAACGTCGTTATGAAAAAAGGGACAGCCAGTCCTTGTTGGTACGGTTGCCGTTGAAACATCTGACTTGATTTCTAAGATGTTGGTTGAAGCAGGTATTCCTCATGAAGTACTTAATGCTAAGAACCACGAAAAAAGAAGCGCATATTATCATGAATGCGGGTCAACGTGGTGCCGTTACGATTGCTGACCAACATGGCCGGTCGTGGTACCGACATTAAACTTGGTGAAGGTGTTCTTGACCTTGGTGGCCTTTGTGTCATTGGTACAGAGCGTCATGAAAGCCGTCGTATCGATAACCAGCTGCGTGGTCGTGCGGGACGTCAAGGGGACCCAGGAGAATCTCAATTCTACCTTTCACTTGAAGACGAATTGATGCGTCGTTTCGGTTCTGATCGTATCAAGCAAGTCTTGGAACGTTTGAACGCTGATGATGAAGATATCGTTATCAAATCACGCATGTTGACTCGTCAAGTGGAAGCGGCTCAAAAACGTGTCGAAGGAAATAACTACGATACTGTAAACAAGTCCTTCAGTACGATGATGTTATATGCGTGAACAACGTGAAATCATCTACGCTGAGCGTTATGATGTTATCACAGCGGAACGTGACCTTGAACCTGAGATTAAGGCTATGATTAAGCGTACGATTAACCGTACAGTAGATGGTCAACCAGCCGCAATGATCAAGAGGAAGCTCTTAAAGGTATTTTGAACTTTGCTCGTCAGGCCTTGGTTCCTGAGAATGCCATCTCACTTGAAGATTTACGAGAAGGGGGAGAGGTAACGAAACGTAGTGTTAATTATGACGCTATTAAAGTTTACTTGAATGAGTTAGCAGCTGATGTTTATGATCGTCAAATCAAGAAATTGCGTTCAGAGGAAGCTATCCGTGAATTCCAAAAGTCTTGATTTTTGATGGTTGTTGACAACAAGTGGACGGATCACATCGATGCCCTTGATCAATTACGTAATGCCGTTGGTTTGCGTGGTTATGCACAAAACAACCCAATCGTTGAGTATCAATCTGAAGGGTTCAAGATGTTCCAAGATATGATTGGGGCAATTGAATATGATGTGACACGTACAATGATGAAAGCACAAATTCATGAACAATCTCGTGAAAATGTGAATGAACGTGTTTCGACAACAGCAACAGGCAATATCCAGGCCCACCAAGCGGATGCTAATGGTCAAGAAATTGACTTTAGTAAGGTTGGTCGTAATGACTTATGTCCATGTGGCTCTGGTAAGAAATTTAAAAATTGTCACGGTCGTAAACAATTTTAGGAAAAAAAGAAATAGGTAATTATTATGGTTTTTAAAGCAGTAAGTGAAAAATTGATTTTTGATGCAGTTAAAGAATCAACTACATTGACAGGTGAAGCCCTTGCCAAGAAACAAGCTCGTGATAAAGAGCTTGAAGCAATTATCAAGGGTGAAGATGACCGTACGCTTTGGTTATCGGTCCATGTTCATCTGACAATGAGGATGCAGTTCTTGATTATGCTCACCGTTTGGCTAAACTTCAAGAAGAAGTTAAAGATAAAGTCTTTATGGTTATGCGTGTTTATACAGCTAAACCTCGTACAAATGGTGATGGTTATAAAGGACTTGTCCACCAACCTGATGCTGAAGGGAAAACCAAACCTAATTAACGGTATCAAAGGCTGTGCGTAATCTTCACTACCGTGTTATCACTGAAACTGGTATCACAACTGCTGATGAAATGCTTTACCCAGAAAACCTTCCTTTGGTAGATGACCTTGTGTCATATATTGCCATCGGTGCACGTTCTGTAGAAGACCAACAACACCGTTTTTGTTGCGTCAGGTATTGATGTTCCAACTGGTATGAAGAACCCAACATCAGGGAACCTTAACGTCATGTTTAATGGTATCTACGCCGCACAAAACAAACAAAACTTCCTCTTTAACGGTGAAGAAGTTGAAACATCAGGTAACCCATTGGCACACGTTATTCTTCGTGGTTCAACGAATGAATATGGTAAAAACGATGCCTAACTTCTACTATGATGATGTTCTTTGAAACCATCGAACACTATGAAAAAATGGGTCTTGAAAATCCATTCATCGTTATTGATACAAACCATGATAACTCAGGTAAACGTTACTTGGAACAAATCCGTATCGTTCGCCAAACCTTGATTAACCGTGACTGGAATGAAAAGATCAACAAAGTGGCACGTGGTTTCATGATTGAATCTTACCTTGAAGATGGCCGTCAAGATGCGCCAGATGTCTATGGTAAATCAATCACTGACCCATGTCTTGGTTGGGATAAGACAGAAGAATTGATTCGTGAAATCCACGATACTTTGTCAAAATAATAAGGTAACAGAAACCATGTATGGGGAGTGAACCGTTTGGATGACCAAGCGGTTCGCTCTCTTTTCACAAAGAGAGGGAAATAAATGGAATTCATCAAAATAGTCCGCTGATTGATGTAGCGGCAGTAAGGAAATTACATGCTCTTACGGGAGATGCACTAGTAACTAAACAGGCTAATGATGAGGCTTTGGCAAAATTATCAAGGGTGAGGACAAACGTATTCTCTTGGTTATTGGTCCATGTTCATCTGATAATGAAGAAGCCGTTCTTGACTATGCTCACCGTTTGGCCAAACTTCAGGAAGATGTGAAAGATAAAATCTTTATTGTTATGCGTGTTTATACAGCCAAACCACGTACTAATGGAGATGGTTATAAGGGGCTTATCCACCAACCAGATGCAGAGGGTGATGTAGACCTTCTTGCTGGAGTTAAGGCGGTTCGCCACCTTCAGTCACGTATTATTACTGAAACAGGCCTTCCAATCGCTGACGAGATGCTTTATCCGTCAAATCTTTCCTTCTTTGATGACCTACTTAGCTACCACGCTGTTGGAGCACGTTCGGTTGAGGACCAAGAACACCGCTTTGTAGCTTCAGGTATTGATGTGCCAATTGGCTTTGAAGAACCCAACGTCAGGAAATTTGAATGTCATGTTTAATGGTATCTATGCTGCGCAGAACCAACAGCATTTCGCTTTTACAATGGTGCTGAAGTTAAAACAGATGGTAACCCACTCGCTCACGCTATTTTGCGTGGTGCCAACAATGAAAATGGTCAGAACATTGTCAACTACCATTACGAGGACTTGGTTAAGGCTTTGGACAAGTATAGTGCATTTAATTTGGAAAAATCCATTTATTCTTGTTGATACAAACCATGATAACTCAGGTAAAAACTTCATGGAACAAGTTCGCATTGTACGTGAAGTCCTTCTTAACCGTGAGTGGGATGAGCGTATCGCGGATACCGTGCGTGGCTTTATGATTGAGTCTTACCTTGAGGATGGTCGTCAAGACACACCTGAAGTTTATGGTAAATCAATCACAGATCCATGTCTTGGTTGGGATAAGACAGATAGCCTTATTCGTGAAATCCACAATCGACTTTCATAAAAATTATGATTTTTGGACATGGTATAGACTTTGCAGGAAATTTCAGCTGTTAAAAAGGCTTATGACCGCAATCCACGTTTTGCAAAAAGGTATTGACACCAAAAAGAGTGGGAGCGTTTTGAATCCCTTTCTGGTAATCGTCAGATGTCTTATTTAGCAGGGCGCTGGGCCGGTAAGGAAGCATTTTCAAAGGCTTGGGGTACTGGTATTGGAGCAGTTGGCTTTAAGGATATTGAAATTTTGACCAATGACAAGGGAGCTCCAGTGGTGACCCAGTCGCCTTTTTGAAGGCAATGTCTTCATCTCGATTTCCCATAGCGGTGATTTTGTTCAGGCAAGTGTCATTTTAGAAAAACTAAGAGATAGATGTTGGAAGAGGATAGCTTATGATCTCAAGTTTACATCGACCAACCTTGGCAAAGGTTGATCTATCAGCAATTTCAGAAAATATTGAACAAGTGGTTAGTCACATCCCTAAACAGGTAAAGACTTTTGCAGTTGTTAAGGCCAATGCTTATGGTCATGGTGTGCTGTTGCGGTGGCCAAGCATTTGTCTAAACAGGTAGATGGTTTTTGTGTTTCCAACCTAGACGAGGCACTTGAACTCCGTCAGGCTGGTTTAGAGCAACCGATACTTATTTTAGGAGTCGTCTTGCCAGACGAGGTTCCTTTGGCTATTCAAGAAAAACATCACTCTGACGGTAGCTTCGCTTGAGTGGTTGGAAATGGCTAAGAATCAAGGGCTTGATTTAACTGGTTTGACCTGTCATATTAAGATTGATTCAGGCATGGGACGCATTGGGGTGCGTAGCCAAGGGGATGCAGATAGTTTGATTGCTGGTCTGAAGGCACTTGGTGCGGATGTCGAAGGTATTTTTTACCCATTTTGCAACAGCTGATGAGGCAGATGATAGTAAATTCAATCGTCAATTGACCTTCTTTACGGATTTGGTTAATAACTTGGTGGACCGCCCTCGCTTGGTACATGCTAGCAACTCTGCGACGAGTATCTGGCATGCAGAAACAGTCTTTAATGCTGTACGTCTAGGTGTCGTGATCTATGGTCTCAATCCTAGTGGCAGTGTTTTAGAACTTCCCTATAACATTCGTCCTGCTTTAAGCTTGGAGACAGCGCTTGTTCATGTTAAGATCCTGCCATCAGGTCAAGATGTGGGTTATGGTGCAACGTATACGACGACAGCTGATGAGGTTATTGGAACCATTCCGCTTGGCTATGCGGATGGTTGGACCAGAGATTTACAAGGTTTCCACGTTATTGTTGATGGACAGCTTTGCCCAATTGTTGGGCGTGTGTCTATGGACCAGATCACTGTTCGCCTTCCTAAGGTTTATCCCCTAGGAACTCCAGTTACGCTTATGGGGGAAAATGGGGGGGAGCAAGCATCACTGCGACAGAGGTGGCTGAAAAACGTGGCACTATCAACTACGAGGTCCTTTGTTTGCTTAGTGATCGTGTACCTCGTAGCTATGATTAATATAAATAAATAGAAATCCAGTTTGATACTGGATTTTTTTTTGATTTTAGTGAAGAGCATTTTCATGTGTTATAATAGCTGATAAGGCTTCCTCTTTCACGAGGAGAAGAACACGATAGAAATGATAGAGGATATGATTCGACTAGATTCACCAATTGCGGATTTGAAAGGCTTTTTGGTCCTAAGTCCGCTGAAAAATTTACCAAATTAGATTTACACACGGTTGGGGACCTCTTGCTTTATTTTCCTTTCCGATATGAAGATTTTAAGAGTAAGTCTATCTTTGAACTGATGGATGGCGAAAAGGCTGTTATTACGGGAACGGTGGTGACCCCTGCCAATGTACAGTATTATGGCTTTAAACGTAATCGTCTGAGTTTTAAAATCAAGCAAGGAGAGGCAGTGATTGCCATTAGTTTCTTCAACCAGCCTTATCTTGTGGACAAGATTGAGATGGGGGCAGAAGTGGCTATTTTTTGGCAAATGGGACCAGAAGAAGTCTGCAGTGACTGGTATGAAAGTGTTGGCTCAAGTTGAGGACGATATGCAGCCAGTCTATCATGTGGCCCAGGGCGTTAGTCAGGCCCAGCTGATAAAGGCTATAAGGGCAGCTTTTTGATAGTGGGGCCTTGAATTTGTTGGAGGAGAGTCTCCCACAGGTGCTTATGGACAAGTATCGTCTCATGGGACGTCAAGAGGCTGTGCGTGCCATGCATTCTCCGAGAGATTTGGCTGAATATAAGCAGGCTCTGCGTAGGACCAAGTTTGAAGAGCTCTTTTATTTCCAGATGAACTTACAGGTACTGAAGGCTGAGAATAAGTCCGAAACCAATGGTCTAGCAATTGCTTACGATGAGGCTAAAATCAAAGCCAAAATTGCAGAATTACCATTCCCCTTGACAGAGGCTCAACAGCGCAGTTTATCGGAAATCCTAGCCGATATGAAATCTGGGGCTCATATGAACCGTCTTTTTGCAAGGGAGATGTGGGTTCAGGGAAAACAGTTATCGCTAGCCTGGCTATGTATGGGGCCTATACTGCAGGATTGCAGTCTGCCCTTATGGTACCGACGGAAATCTTAGCAGAGCAACACTATCAGAGTTTGCAGGGGCTTTTCCTGAGCTAGAGGTAGTGCTCTAACTTCTGGGATGAAGGCGGCGGACAAAAAGTAGCTCTTTCCAAAATCGAATCTGGGGAGGCTCAGATGATTGTGGGGACTCACTCACTGATTCAGGATGCTGTGACTTATCACAGGCTTGGGCTAAAATTACTGATGAGCAGCACCGTTTTGGGGTTAATCAACGTCGTATTTTCCGTGAGAAGGTGACAATCCTGATGTCCTCATGATGACAGCGACACCTATCCCTAGGACCTTGGCGATCACTGCCTTTGGAGAGATGGATGTGTCAATCATTGACCAGATGCCAGCTGGGCGTAAGCCCATTATTACCCGTTGGGTTAAACATGAGCAACTAGATACCGTACTGACTTGGATCAGGGCGAGTTGGAAAAAAGATGCTCAGGTCTATTTTATTTCACCTTTGATTGAAGAGTCTGAGGCTCTCGATTTGAAAAAATGCGGTGGCCCTTCATCAGGAACTCACAGATTTCTTTTGGGGATTCAGCTAGAGTGGCCCTGATGCACGGTCGCATGAAAAATGATGAAAAAGACCAAATTATGCAGGACTTCAAGGATAAAAAATCTCAGATTTTAGTATCAACTACAGTTATCGAAGTGGGGGTTAACGTGCCAAATGCTACGGTTATGGTCATTATGGATGCCGACCGCTTTGGACTTAGCCAGCTTCACCAACTTCGTGGACGTGTAGGTCGTGGCGATAAGCAGTCCTACTGTGTTTTAGTGGCCAATCCTAAAATGATACTGGAAAAAAACGCATGCAGGCCATGTGTGAGACTACAGATGGTTTTGTTCTAGCAGAAGAGGACCTTAAAATGCGTGGTTCAGGAGAGATCTTTGGAACACGTCAGTCAGGAATTCCTGAATTTCAAGTGGCTGATATTGTGGAAGACTATAATATCTTAGAGGAAGCAAGGCGCGTGGCCAGCCAAATTGTATCTGACCCTAACTGGCGTGAGAATGCTGATTGGCAGGTGCTTGGAGCTCATTTGAGAAGCCAAGGCGAGTTTGATTGAGGAGGAAACCCATGAAAAGAAACGGTTAAAAATCGATTTTTTTGCTATCTTGCATCCTTTATTTCTTATGATGTTAGGTCTCCTGTTTTATTTTTTTCGCCTTCATCTTGATTTGGTTTATTACCGAATTGGCAAAGTTGATAGAAGGAAAGACGGACTTTCATACCCTATATCTTTATTCACTTCTTATCTCTCTAGTTTGTTCGGTATTACTGATTATGTACGTCGCGGGTTTTATAGCTCAGCTGATTATCCATATACAGCATCAAAAGGAAAGGACGCTTTTGCCGGTCTGGTGTATGCTTACGGCTGTACTGATGCTTGTGCCCCTATTCGAAGATTTTAGTATCTTAGGCTCGTCCTGGAATTTTAAAGGGTATTTTTCTTTCCATAGTTGCTTACATTGCCTATCTCTTTACAAAGCTACCCAAGGTTATTGAAAGTTACCGCTATCATGCGACAATTCGCTATGCTGTTTGGGTGGCTCTAGTCCTGGGAATTATTTTATCCATGCTTTAGACAGAAAAACTCTCAGTAAACTCACTGAGAGTTTTAAGTTTCCTTCAAGCTTATTACAAGCTTTCTTTAAGTTAGGTAACCTATAATAAAACCATCAAAACGAGATAGGTTTTGATAATAAAACGTTTTGGCTAAGCCAAACCATTCCTAAAAAAGGAGGACAAAACAATGACAGTAAAAATCAAAGTAACCTACAACCGAAATTTCCAGAAGCATCCTCAAGACTTTAAGGTTTATCAAAAAACTAGTATTGATGCTAGGAAGAGGCTAAATTTACCCATATTCTACAACTTTCATCCCTCATTTTCCAAAATCCCTTTTTTCTTTTTTCATAACGTAGAATCCCTCTTCTTAAACTCATAAAAAGTCTAGACGGAAGCATGACCAGTCTAGGCGATTAACATAAATAAGCTAACCAGTTGAGATTTTCTTGACTGGTTTTTAAATTTAGATAAAAAAATATCGAAAAACGATAAAAATGTGTTGACAAGGAGAAATAAAGAGTGTAATATATCTTCATCGATAAACGATAATAAGTTTTCGATAAAGATAATCTTATTCGCGAAAAAGAGAAAATATATACCAAAAACTATTTAATAAAGGAAATACTTATCATGAAAACACTTAAATCAATCATCAACGCAGTTCTTATTCTTCTTATGGCAATCTACGGTCTTGCAATGCTTGCTTTACTTATCCTTCCTTTTGTGGATGTGACTAATCTTTTTCCCAGGTGCTGAGGTTCATTATCTTTCTGGATGGGGTTACTGGCTAGTCTCAGAGTTGCAATTCGCCTTCTATCTTGCCTTGCTTTGTCTCCTTCGTAAAGAGCTTAAAGACTTTACTTGGAAGGCATTTTGGACAAAAGATTTCTCTCTCTTCTTGAAAAAGGCTGCTCTCTTAACCTTTGTGCCATCAGTCTTGAATATCTTCTTACAGTTGGGAACGACTAATCACCTTGTAGTGGACTTCAGCACATCAGTCTGGCTCCTCTTGGTCTCTCTAGCTTGTGATGCTGTCCGTCTTCGTAAGGGACAAACGGCTGTTAAATAAGTGAAAGAATCTTATTTGAAAAAGTAGTAAAATCTTACCTATAAACTAGTATTTTATATTGATATTCGATATAATTGATACTGTTAATAGTTAGCTAATGATTTAGTATGAGGTCAAGGGCTCCTAGAGGCACCTTGGCTTTTTTCTAGTCTATGCTCAAAGAAATCAAATGAATTTACAATCGAGGTAACACATGACAACTATCTTATTTTATTTTTTTATTCATCCTAGCCTTGGCTGGCTCTAGTTATTATGGTTGGAGATCGGCCAAAAGTGCTAAAAATCGTCAGGAAACGCAAGAACAGAAACGTCTACGTAGTATTCTCCTGTTCGTTAATGTCCTCCTTTTTGCGGGCTTTTTTAAGTCTTGTTATTACCATTCTTAATGATGCCTTTATCCTGACTGGTCATGAAGGACTCTTACAACAAGGTTTGCGTATGCTTCTTGGTTCGGGGGTTACTGTGAAAAGTACTAGCACTAGTCTGACGCTTTTACAGCAACCATTGATTTCCTTCGTATGTCAGTCAACATAGGCTTCTTGTTGTGTCTACGTGTCTTTCTGATTAATCTTTATCGTTCTGATATTTTTATCGCTAAAAATGCTAAGTTGGTTCGTTGGTCAGCGCATTTGCTCGTTCTTGGGGCCTTTATCAATAATGGTATCTTTACATTTGGGACAGGCAACCAGAGTTATAGTTTCTTTAATATCAGTTATTTGCTAGTTAGTTTTGTCCTCTATGCTGTTGCTATGATTTTGACTAAGGCTAATACCATTGCTGAGGAAAATGAGTACACGATTTAGGAGGGGCTTATGATTATTGTCAATTTGGACGTTGAACTTGCCAAGAAGAAGATGCGTTCGGGTGAGCTAGCAGAACGTATTGGTATTACTCCAGCCAATCTCTCGGTTCTTAAGACAGGCAAGGCTAAGGCAATCCGTTTTACAACACTGGACGCTATTTGTAAGGAGCTAGATTGCCAACCAGGAGATATTCTTGAATATAGACCAGACGAAGAAAATTAAAGCCTGAAGCAGTTCAGTCACCTTTCTAGTGACCATGCTTCAAGCTTTTTATTTTTCTTCAACCATGCAATCAGGGATAGACTGGCTATCACGGTGCCACAGACCATGGCGATATGTGTGTTTTGAGACTGTCAGCTCATAGTGGAAATCTTTATTTTCCAATTTATCGGTTGCTTCAATACTAAGTTTCATGTCTTATCCCTCGATATAGTCTTTCAATTCTTGGTCTTTAAGTCCCGCACTGAGTGCGATGAGGAGTTTGAGGCAGGCCTTTGGTGCGTTGAGTTCTTTAACAAACATAACGCCAGCTTCTTGAGTTTGACCCCACCCCCTTCATAGGCGTAGACAGGTTCGGCGATACCGTTGAAACAGCGGGAGACGAGCACAACAGGGACTCCTTTGTCCATAAGCTTTGTGATTTCTCTTGCAGCCAATGGTGGAGATTTCCGGCACCCTAGTGCCTCGATAACCACGCCATCAATCTTTTCAGGGTCTAGGAGACTGATGATTCCATCTCCGATACCCATCCCAGCATAGGCCTTGATGATTGGTACTGTTCCTGTGATTTGTTCCAAGTCAAAGCGTACACGAGGCTCAGCAGTTTTGAACCAGAGGATGTCATGCTTCATGATGATGCCTAGTGGACCATGAGTTGGTGTGTGGAAGGTTGCCACGTTTGTGGTATGGGTCTTAGTCACATACTTGGCTGCATGGATTTCATCATTCATAACGACCAGGATTCCTTTGTCCAGCGGCCTTGTCGTCGCTAGCAACACGCAGGGCTGAGATAGTTATAGACTCCGTCGCTTCCTAGTTCGTTCGACGAACGCATGGCACCAGTTAGGACGATTGGGAATCTCAGGGACGGCCATGGTGTCTAGAAGTAGGCTGTCTCTTTCCAGAGTATCTGTTCCGTGGTGATGACCACACCATCATATTGCCCAGCTGTTTCCTTGATTTTTTTGTAAATATCCAGCATGTGGTAGGGTGTGATATGCGGGGCTGGGGATATTAAGAAAATCGAGAACGGTTAGTTCTAAATTGTCTAAATCAAGTCCCACATGGTTCATGGGATTATCAGCGTTTTTGGCTGACCTTGCCATCATTATCCGCTGACATGGAAATTGTTCCTCCAGTGTGAAGAACTAGGATTTTTTTTTGTCATTTATATTACTCACCATTATATTATATGTTATAATTTATTTTAGCATAATATGTTAGAAGGAGGAGCTCTGTGGCCATTAAAGCAGTCTTTTTGATATTGATGGGACTTTTCTAAATGACCGAAAACGTGTGTCAAGTTCAACCAAAAAAGCTATCAGTCAAAATGAAGGAAGATGGTATCTTGGTTGGTTTGGCAACAGGTAGTAGGTCCAGGATTTGTTCAGCCTTTCATGGATAATCTGGGTCTGGATTTTGCAGTCACTTATAATGGTCAATATATTTTGACTCATGACAAGGTCCTGTATCAAAATCAGCTCCCTAAATCAACAGTCTACAACTTGATTCGCTATGCCACCAAGCACCGTAGAGATTTCTCTAGGGACTAGCACAGGTCTTGTTGGTTCCAATATTATTAGTATGGGGACGAGTAAGTTTGGGCAAATCGTCAGCCGTATTGTCCCTAAGTCCTGGGCTAAGATGGTGGAACGTAGTTTCAAGTCTTTGATTCGTCGTTTCAAGCCACAAAGTATTGAGACTCTTAAGACTATCATGCGTGAGCCTATTTTTATCAGGTGGTTATGGTAGCGACGGTGGGTGAAACACAAGACATTGAAGAAAAAGTTTCCTCATGTGAAGATTACCCGTTCAAGCCCCTATTCAGCCGATATTATTTCAGCGGACCAATCTAAGTTGAAAGGTATCGCTCATCTAGGTGAGGTTTTGGTTTCGAACTTAGTGAGGTTATGGCCTTCGGGGATTCGGAAAATGACCTAGAAATGCTGTCTGGCGTCGGCGTTGGTGTTGCCATGGGTAATGGTGAAGACGAGCTGAAAGACCAGGCTACCCATGTCACTGATACTAATAACCAGAATGGGATTGCCAAAGCCTTATCTCACTACGGTTTGATTCACTTTGAGACAGAAAATTCATTTACCAGTGATGATGACAACTTTAACAAGGTTAAGGATTTCCACCATTTGATGGATGGTTCAACTACCGACATGCCTCGTGTTTACGGTATTGAGGAAGCTAGTCACCGTGCGGACTTCAAGTTGGAAGAAATCGTCGAGTTTCTATATGCTTCATCAGGTGGGGATAAGCGTGTCTTTGGTCAGGCTGTTCTGGATTTGCATGCTGCTCTTGACAAGGCAGCGCTCAAAGTTAGTTCTAAAGAGCACTCAGAATCAACTATGGTTGGTCAGGTGGATGCTTTGACTGACTTGCTTTATTTGACCTATGGTTCATTTGTTCTTATGGGGGTGGATCCTAAACCTTTCTTTGATACGGTTCATGAGGCTAATATGGGGAAAATTTTCCCCGATGGCAAGGCTCACTTTGATCCCGTGACTCACAAAATTCTTAAACCAAGTGATTGGGAAGCGCGATTTGCACCAGAACCACACATTAAACGTGAGCTAGATCGTCAGATTCAAAAAATCTCTACAAAGAAGTAAATAAGAAGTTATAAAGGTTTGGACAGCTTTGCTCGAACCTTTTTTCTAATAAAATGACATTTATTAATGGCTTTTTTGTGATAAAATGAAGTCATTCTATGTATTTTAAGGAGATTGTTATGACTAAAGCAGATTGGTTAGATTTTTTGAAGCCATCAATGGTCGTTCAGCGACTGAAGAAGAAATTGCAGCAGCACTTGCAGCTGGTGAATTCCAAGATGACGCACCAGCAGTAAAACTGCTCCAACACAAGAAGCGCCAGCGCCAGCGCAACCACAACCGACTTTCGCGAGTGCCCAAGAAGCGCAACCACAGCCAACTTTCGCTGGTGCCCAAGAAGCGCAACCACAGCCGACTTTTGCGAGTGCCCAAGAAGCGCCAGCAAGCTCCTTTGCAAATGCTCAGGCAGCCCAAGCACAACCAACCTTTGCGGGTGCTCAAGCTGCTCCAGTACAAGGAGTGCCAAATCAAGCAGCGCAACCACAAGCTGGTTTTGCGAATGCTCAAAGGCTGGTTTTGCTAACGGTCAACCTCTTCAACCAGGTCAAAACGTTCAATTTATCAATGGACAAGCCATAGTTGTTCCAGCACAACCATCAGCATTTGCGACAACTTTCAAAAACTACTGGACATGGTTGCTTAATGCATGGCGTCGTCCAGCTGACATGACAGATTATAGGGAAACACAATGGTTGGCTTAACTATATCTTCTTGTCACTCTTCACTGGATTTGCATCATTTGCAATTTTGAGCGCTATGGCACGTAAACATTTGTTAGCTCAGTTGTATCAACAACAAACGCATTGTCTAGTCTGTTTGGTTCTTACGGAACAGATAGTTACTCATCTTCATTTTCAAGTCATACATCTAGCATTGGTTTTGGAGCTTTCTTTTGCAAGTATCCTAGCTGCCTTCCTCTTTATCTTTGCCTTTATCTTGGCAGGATTTGTGACACGTAAGGCCATCTTCCGTGATCCTGAGACTACTTTTTTGAATAGCTTTGACCGTTTTGGTCGCTTGACATCATTGGCCTTGCCAATCTTGCTCGTAACAATCTTGTTGGGAGCTATTGGACTTGTTGCCTTCCCAGGATTCTTGTTCTATGTTGTTTACTTCTTATTTGCACTTGCTAACCTCTTTACAATTGTTCCTGTAACAACAGCGTGGAAGGCTGATAAATTCTATCAAATGATTTTGGCAGCACTTTTGAATGGTGTGATTTTGTCAATCTTGTTTGCAATCGTATTTGCTATCATGTCATCATTTACAGTAGGTCTTCTATTCTAATCTAAGCAAACCTCTAGCATTTTTTGAAAAAAGTAAGTTTATAGGAGTCTTTATGGCAACAAAAGAAAAGTGGATTGATTTATTTGAAAAGGCAGTTGGTCGTCCGCCCCATGCTTTGGAGATTGAAGAAGGCCAGAAAGCAGACTTTGACTTAAAAAAGGCTATTAAAGGCATTGCGGCAATGGGCTTGGACCAAGAGGCCACTCCTTCTGAACCAACAGAAGAAGTGGATGAGTATGACGTTGCCGAGGAAGTGTTTGAAGATGTACCGCTTGGTGATGAAGAGGAAACGACTCCTTTAGAAACTGAGGAGCTTACACCAGTATCTCAAGCTGAAGAAAAAATTCAGAGGCCGCTTCTAAAGAAGCACAAGCTATCTGGATGAAGGCTTTTTAAAACCTATGTTGGGCGTCAACCTCTTCCTGAGGAATTCCTACTTGGTAAAAGTCTTCAGGTTATGATGTGTCAACCATCCATCAATTTATCTCAGATGGTAAGGCTGCGAAACCAGCCAAGCCTGCCATGGCTAAAGGGAAGAAAATCCTGATTATTGCTGGTGTTGTTGCAGCAGTCTTAGCACTTGCTGGTTACGGCTTTGGTTCTTATTACTACTCACGTGGTCAAGTAGCAGAACGTTATGAAGCAGCAGCTAAGAAGAGTTTTAAAAGATAGCTTGGAATACCAAGTATGGTCTGATACTAAAAAAGGAAATTAAAACATCCGAAGTCAAGTACACAGACACTAAAAAAGTACACAAGCCTATAGCAAGAGCCAACTCATGTCTGGCGAACGTATGCAAAAAGGTTGGACGTCAGTTCCTTTTTCCTAAGTGGCGAGTCGTGGTAGATCCTGGAACGGTTGATTTGACTGTTAATACAGCTGATTTGAATGTGACTATTAACGGGGTTTTTCTTACGCGACCACAGATGGCAATAACTACACGGCTAAATTGAATCATCTCTATCCAGGAACCTACAATTTTGTGGCTTCTGGTAAGGTCAATGATCAAGATATCACTGTCTCATCTGAGGAAAATGTGACCCTCTAAAAACAGAAGTCAATCTCTCTGTAGAGTATCTCAGCTTTACTGTTAAGTCTAATCTTAAGGATGGAGACCTCTACGTTGGTGGTACCAAGATTGGAACCCTCAACTCAGGGAAACTAGATGTTAACAAGGTAGCAGTAGCTGGATCATCAGCCGTTTATGTCAAGAAGAATTTCGAAGATGGTAGCTCTATCAAGACAGAGACATTGTCTATTAAGAAAATTTCTGAAGGCCAAACGGTGACTCTAGATGCTGATGGTGTTCTTGATCGTGATACGGCAGATCGTCTCTTGACCGCTGCTTACGGTAAATTTGGCAGCTACGCTTCTAATCACAACACGACACCAGATGGTGTATCCGACATTTTTCCTTAATGGTACTGATGATACCATGTACAAGGATGTAACGGCTGATATTGATAGAAACACTACGGGTGCTAAAAACCGTGCTGCTGATAGTATTTCTTTCTCAGACGTTGACGTCACAGAAGTCGTTCAGACTGGTGAGAAGACCTTCAAGGTGACCTTCACAGCAGTTTATGATTTCTATTATGGTTATGATTCGAAATTCAAGTCATCAGGAGATATCAAGGATAAAATCTCTTGGTCATGTAATGTGGAATATGTTGGTGACGATAGTGACTCTAGCAGTAGTGGTTCTAACTACAGCGACTACCGTATCAATGGTAAGGCTGGTGAATCACAAAAGTGAGTCGTGAAGATACTGTGAAATAACAGTTACTTTCTCAGTTAGCTGGCATTGAACAGATTACAAATAGGAGGCTAGACCTCCACACTAAAAATGAGAGCCTGGTAATTGCCAGGTTCTTTTGTTTGTCTGTTTTTACCTCTTAGGGGCTAAAAACCGTGCCACTTACCCAAAAGGCCTTGTTTTGTGTAAAGCACTTGTTATAATGGAACCATCAAAAGGACAGGAAAGGAGTCTTATGAAAGTTAGAATCGAATTAGACCCATCCATGGATGAGCCTGAAATCTTGATTCGAGCTCCTCGGTTAACACAGGAATTAGCCCAGCTCCAAGAGTCTATTCTAAAGCAAAAGTTAGTTCCCTTTAGCCTTTTACAAGGATCGCAGTGAATATTTTCTAGATTTGGCAGATATTCTCTTTTTTTTTGAAACAGACGGGAGAAAATTTATGGTCATACTAAGGATGAGGCTTATGAGGTGAAGCAAAAACTCTACGAATTGGAAGAGTTGCTTCCGATTGCCTTTGTCGGATTTCCAAATCGACGATTGTTAATGCTAAGCAGATTTATTCTTTGGAGAAGTCTTTTCAGGGACCAGCACGGTGAATTTCTATCAGACCCACAAGCAGGTCCATGTATCAAGACGCTACTATCAAGTTTTAAAAAGAACGACTAAACGAAATGAGGTAAGATAATGAGAAAGAAATTAATTGGGATCCTCTTGATCCTTTTGGCAGCTTTGGTAATTGTACAAGACTACTTTATAAAATGGGAAATTAGTATTTGGATGTTGGCCTGGGTGGTCTTATTAGCTATTTTATCTCTTTCTAGTCTTTTTGAAGCGACATTTTGGTCTTGGTCTCGCCTATGGTATTGTGGCTCTTTTTCACTCAATGGACAGTTCCATTTTCTTCCAGTATCTAATTCGGTCGTTATTTTTTCTTCTGTTCTTGCAGTTATTGGCTTGAACATTCTCTTCAATTCTTCTGGTAAAACAAAGAATCGTTTTGGATTGGGTAACTGGTTCAGACGCTAATAATGGAGGAAATGATATTGATGTCACTTTTTCATCAGTGACCAAGTATCTTAATGACCAGCAATTTACGCATGGGAGTGCAGATGTTAGTTTAGACAGGCTTCCGTCTATTTTGATAATTGCCGTATTGAGGGGCCATCTGCCCAGTTTGATGTGGACGTTTCTCTTGGAAGTCTTAGTCTCTATGTGCCTAGTGATTGGCGAGTACATGTGAATGTGGATAATTCTCTCTCAGCTGTACAGCATGAGGAAAATCCTAGCAACTTGACTAGCAAGGACTTCTACATCAAAGGATGTTTCCTTGGGGAATTTAGAAATCATTTATGTTGGTGAGAGTTCGATTGATTAAGTTAGGAGAGAAGTTGCTCTAAACATGACAATGAGGAAGATCATATCCTCTGTATTTATAAGTTCATCCAATCTATCAGATTGATTGACACTCAAGGGAGTGGGACAAGGAACAATTTGTAAAAAGTTGTTCGGTCCTACCCCTTTTTTCCTGTTTTATAGTCTCTTTATTTGTGATACTATAGTATAGTGAAAAAAACTAGACTGGAATAACTTTACTCTTTTGGAGTTTTATGTGACAGCGATGAATGGAGACAATCTAAGCAGATGCCTGCTTGGAGCGATAGTCAAAGTAAACTCAAAATGAGGCTGGAAGGGAAATTGTTATGAGAAAAAAGCGATTGGTATTGATTTAGGAACAACGAATTCCGTTATGGCTGTTGTTCGTGAAGATATGCCAGAGATTATTCCGATGGGGACGAATGACGATCAGGTCTTACGTTCAGCGGTTTATTTCTCAAATATTGGTGGACAAAACCATGTGTCTTTTGGTAAGGAAGCCATTGAGCGTGGGACAGAAATCGGAAGTACAGAAAATTTTAAATTTGACTTTAAACGTGATATTGGGCGTCCAATTGCCAGTGATACACCAGACCACACACGTGTCAATTCTATTATTCTTTCTGCCTTGGTTTTGAACGAATTTCGTAAACGCGCTTATGTAGTTGGTCAGGAGATGGGGCAAGCAGATGGTATCAAGGATGCTGTTATCACAGTGCCTGCCTACTTTACGTCAGATCAACGTGCAGCAACTAAGAATGCTGGTCGTATCGCAGGATTTAATGTCTTGCGTATTATCAATGAGCCTACAGCTGCGGCTATTGCCTATGCCCACACTAAAAATGCTCAAGGAAATGTCTTGGTCTTCGACCTAGGTGGAGGAACTTTTGACGTTACCATCATGCGCGTGGCTGATCATGCCTATGATATTTTGGCAACTGATGGGAATTCACGTCTTGGTGGGATTGACTTTGATAAGCGTCTTGTGGGCTACATCATGCAGGAGTTGGAAAACAAGGGGTCAATATGACTAACCTTTCCGAGAAGGAAAAAAATTCAACTTCAATATAAGGCTGAGCAGATTAAGACTAGTCTGTCTGTGAATGACCAAGCTCTCTATGAGCACTATGTCAATGGTCAAGGTTACGGTGTCTTGATTACTCAAGCGATTTTCAATGAAATTACCTTGGACCTCCTCAAAGATACTGAAAATCAAGGTGCAGTCTACTCTTCAAGCATCTGGCTTAAAATGGGAAGAGATTGATCATATTCTCCTTGTGGGTGGGTCAACACGTATGCCAATGATTCGTCAAATGATTCGCTTGATGAGTGGTTTGGAACCTAAGTTTGACCTTAATCCAGACACTATCGTGGCACAGGGGCTTCTATTTTGGCTGACCTTATCGTCAATAATGAGGTTAGCTTCTCTGAACATCAGGATGGTAAGACAACTGAGACAGATAGAGTAGTTGTTAAGGATGTGACCTCTCAGGGAATCGGTCTGCTCTTCAAGAAAAATCCAAATAAGAACTACAGCTTTGTGGGTGACTACTATAATAGTGTCGTGGTTCCACGTAACTCGGTCTTGCCTTTGGCTGTTACTAAGGATCTCTTTGCGGTCGTGGATGGACAGAGCAAGTTCAAGCTTCGTATCACAGAAGGAAATTACGAGAATCCATTTGCTGTGAAGATTTTGGGACAAGTGGAAGGGCAAGTGCCACAACCTCGTCAGAAAGGCGAGCTCTTGGCACAAGTCACCTATGCCTTTGACTCAGAACAAATTGTTACCGTGACAGTATCGGATCCTCGAAGTAATACTGTTGTGGCACGCTTTTCAGTCAATGCACAAGTCAACCAAACCCAAGAAGTGGTTAAGGAAGATTTGTCAGAACTTCAAGCTATTTTTGCTAAATTCATCTCATGATAGACTACTACAAAGCAATTGATACAGAGACAGGACAGGAAGTGACCTATTTAAGAGAGGTCAGTAACCGCATCTCTCCAGAGATGTCGGCTCAAGATTGTTTCGTGGCTCTTTCCTTTTTACGTGAGGAGCTGGAGGAGCTCTGGACAAATGGTACCTTGGATAAAGAAGGTGAGCGTTTTGCGTAGTGAGGCTCTACACGATTCGCTCAATCTTTTCTCAGACCATGAGAAGTTACAATACGACCGAAAACTCAGACAGGCTCAGAGAAAGGCATTGGAAGCTGAAAAGGGGACGACCACTGATACTAGCAATGTAACAGGTAAAAAGGAAATCCCTTTTGAACCTGTTGCGGTGACTCAGACTAAAGAGTCATCTCTTAAAAATTACCTCTTTGCGGCCTTCGCCTTTGTGATTCTACTAAGCTTGATTCTCTTCTTCAATATCAATGTCATCGTTCTTATTATCGGAGCCATTCTAATTGTGGCTTTGATGTTACTTATGTCTTAGGAGATATAAATGGAAACCAATCAATTAACATTTGAACATATCTGTTTCAAATATAAGGGAAATGATAACCAGCTCTTTACAGATTTGGATGTTACTATGGAGACTGGCCGAGTTGTCGGTATCTTGGGTGACTCTGGTTCAGGGAAAACAACCTTAACTGAGATTCTTTTGGGCCAGCTCAAACCGACTTGCCAACAATTTCGTATTTTAGAAAATGGCAAACCTGTGACTGCTGGTTCACGCTCTTGGTCCTATGTGCCCCAACAAAATCTCCTTCGTGAGTACCTTAAGGTATCTGAGACCTTTGATTTTTATGCGGACCACCATCTGAAAGGGGGTGGTAAGCTGACTAAAAAGCATCATTGCAGGCATCATGGACGATTTAGGGTTGACAGAATTTTGCCAATAAGAAGATTTCAGAGCTTTCTGGTGGGCAAAAACGTCGTGTCTCTATTGGTATCGAGCTTCTTAGCCCCTAGTCCCTATTTTATTCTTGATGAACCGTCTTCAGGTTTGGATGCCCTTAGTGATCGTAATCTCTTACGTACCTTGAAAATCTTGGCTAAATCAGCTAACAAGTCTATTGTGGTTATTACCCACAACACAGAAAATTTGGCTATTTTTGACAAGATTATCTTCTTGTCTAAGGGACGTCCGACATTCGCAGGAACCTATGAAGAGTTGCTTTTGGAATACAAGACTAGCGATCCGTATATGATTCGTAAATATATGGATATGAATATCGCAGATGTCTATCAAGAGCTCAATGCTTCAACACGTATTTACAAGATTTAGGGGAGACTTATGAACGCAGCATTACGATTAAGTTGGTATAAATTTAAACACCACTACATGGATTTTGTGAAGGTTCTTCTGGGCATTGTCGCTTTCGAAGGCTTAATTCTCTATATTCCAAGACAAGGGATTTTTGAAAGATTTCGAAACAACTCGAATGACCCTCTTTCTCTTGCTTTTTTCAACCAGTCTCTTGATTGTGGTTCAAAACAGTATTTATATTTCTAAGGAACGCTCGGTCCTCAACCGTGACTTTTTCTCAGGTTTGAGTCGTTCGGCCTTTGCCTTGGCTAGTATGGGGATTCACGCCTTCTTTGCTGTTTTGGAAACCATTGTCTTTATCCTATCTTACTCTGTCTTTAGTAAGTTCTTTGACAAAGAATTTCCAGACGCTGGTCATATTTTTTGGTTCCTACCGTTGGGAAGTTGGGATTACAGTGCTTCTGGTTTTCTTGGCGTCGCATTTTATTGCCCTCTTTATCTCAGCCTTGGTTGGCAAATCTGAGATTACCTCTGTTATCCTAGCAGTCGTTGTGGGTATCATGCAATTTTCATTGTCGGGAACTATCCTATCTTTGCCAAAAGCCATTGATTGGGTACAAAATTTGTCTATCTTGGTTATGGCCACAAGCTTTTTGGGATTTCTAGTGACTTGTCAGACTTGCCATCGAGCTTGGCTAAGTACAGGGTCCCTGTTCCTAAGAGCCAGTTGGAGGCCTTTCAAAGGGTCTACAGGTGAATTCTGGGGCCAATGGTGGGCTTTGGTACTTCATTGCCTAGTTTATGCCCTACTCTTTTTCGTCACACTTCAGAAGAAGGAGAAATAAATGCAACAATATGATGAATGGCTGATTGACTTCCAAGTGCAGCATGGTCGCAAGCCAAGTGATAAGGAAGTTGCTGAAGCTGCTAAGACTGGTTTTGCCCTTTCTAGTGGCTTGAGCAGACAGAAAAATTCTAAATTCAGACAAGTTTTGTCTAAGGTTGGTTGGGGTGATCTCAAGTTTAGCTGGTTTTTAGTTTTAGAAATTTTGCTCTTGATTTGTATTGCTCTCTTTGGCTATGTTGTTGGCTATCTATTTATCTAGGAGGACCTCATGAAACAGTTTAAACATAAAAAGTTTATCGGTTTGGCCTTGCTTGTCTTTTTGGTCTTCATGGTACTTGGAAAATACACTCAGAGCACGGCTTTTACATCGTCTTCAAGAGTTTATGCCACAACCGTTGTCGATAAGAATACCGGGAACAAGGTGCGTTTTTGAAGTTCGTAAAATCAAGGGAGACAAATACGAAGTCAAAAATACGGAGACCAGGTGATACTTATCAGGCTAATGCCCAAGCCGGCGAAGACCGTTCTTTGAGCTTTAAGTTGGCTGGAACTAACGGCAACTCAGACGGTACTATCCGTATCACACCAAGTATGGTGCCTGGAGGAGATGCGAAAGGTTGAAATGACTGACTCAAACACCTATACTCAGGTTGAGGAGGTTCTGAAGTCGTTGAGTCTAGCGAGGCTTCGTCTAGTTCTTCAAGTAGCCAAGTTAAAAGCATTATTAAGGATATTTTGGAATCAAGTAGTTCATCCTCTGGTAGCGACGCAAGCTCAGAGTCGTCTTCTAACGATCCAAATAAGCCAAATGCAGATATCAAGACTAAGACCGATGTCAATGGTGATAAGGAAACTACTTATATTGCAGAACTATTCGACTGAGGACATTAAGTCTATCACGGAAGCCTTTGGGAAATGGCTCTATCAGTCTGATTATGCCAAGGATGCTGTTTTTAGTTCAAAGCAGCTTTGACAGCATCACCAAGGTCAATGATGGTAGTCCAACCTTCCTGTCATTCAAGGCACCTAAGGAAAAGGTAGCAGCCAAACGATTACCATCCTTGCTAATCTTATCAATGCGGATGGCTATGAACATATTACTGGTGTTCCAAGTGGTATCATCAATGGCAAGGAAGTCTCAAACTATGATTTCAAGGACTATAAAAACACGGTTGATTCCTTTGCTTTAGGGATTAATGACAATAGTGGTAAGACCGCAGACTATAGCCCAACATCATCTTTCCGTCTTTATACCTTGAAGGATAAGAAACATGCTATGTATGAAGACGATGCCGCTGAACAAAAAGCCCTCTTTAAGGACTTCTCAGCTGATGATAAAACTGGTGGCAATTATAATGGCTACAACAAGCTTTATAAGGATTTGGTTGACCAAGATAAGGATTCTTACCAAATCGTTCTAGGCTCCAACAGTACCGTTTATTATGTGACGAACTACTGGAAGGGTAATTACGATAAGAAGGCTGTTCAGACCTATAAGGTAGCACCAGATGACATGCAAGAGGCTTACCAAGAGTTGCTCAAGCATTACTCTAGTGCTAGCACATCTGAAAGCTCAGAATCTTCAAGTTCTTCACAATCATCAGAGTCATCATCAAAACTCATCAGAGGCCAAAACAGAATCAAAAAACGGAAACCAAGACCGAGCAAACAGGCATGGATGTTAATGCTATCAAGGATAATAACTTCCAAAGCCTCGAAGGGACTTGGAAGAATGGGAATGGTAGTAGTTTGACATTTTCTAAGGATCAAGTAACTGCGCCAACAGATTATGAGGTTCAAAAATGCTAATTCCAGTCTTGAAAATGGCTATCTGAGAGCAGAGTCTAAGAACAGGAATGTATGGGGCAATAATCTTTTTCATCCCGAAAGGTACGACATTACCGAATATATCAGGAGACTATCCTGATGCTTCAGATAATACCAAAGACCGTATCCTAGTGACCCAATCAGGAAGTGCACAATCTGACGCCAAACAATTCTACTACAAGGCTGACTAGATCTTAGGTTTAGAAAAAGGGTAAATCTCAAAAAGTTTCTAAAAAAGAAATTTTAAAATGAAAAGTTGAGATAAAATTATCTCAACTTTTTATGTTACATTTGTAACTTTAATTTAATAGTCAGTCTATCCTTGTATAAATAAATGGATTCTTAGAGGTATTATAGACTTTCTTATAAAATTAATTATTGTGAAAACTTACAAAAAGCTATATAATGAGTAGTGTTGTAAAAAAGGGCTTCCTAGGGGATTTTTGAGGAAGTTTCTTAAATCAGATTAGAGGGAGAGGGGGAAAAGAATGACTTCTATTATTGAATCACTACTTGCTGCTTTTAAAGATTTTCATTGGCTAGTATCTATAGATACGCTCTTGATTTTCTTTGTCAATTATCTGATGTTTCATGCAGCTGGTAGGGTCAAGATTTCTTGGTGGCTACTTTTATTAGGTGGTCTTTTGTCGGTTGTTTTGACTCCCCTTCTTCCTATGGGATTCAAATTTTTACTTAATCCTCTCATTTTATTTTGTTTTAGTTATTACAAACGTCCAGACTTGCCATGGATAGAACCGGTATTTAATAGTTTTTTATTCCTGGGGACAACCAATATCATTATACGAGGCTTGTCATTAATCGTCTTTCCTTTTTACTTTTTGGGAGCCGACTTGATGAGCCGTATTCCAGAATCTTTTAACGGAGTTTATATGTGTGGTAGTTACCTATCCTCTTTACTTCTTGGTTCACTGTTTTATTGGTTATGAATATTTGCAGGTTGAGGAAAAGGAGCGCTTGCGCATACACTTCACCCCTATTGTTATTGGGGTTAGCTTTGCCTTTCTTTCATATGGACTTTTAACGACTATTTATGCCTACCTTTGCTACTATCTGGTCTGTAGAAGTGGTTAACAATTATGCCAAGTTGATCGTTCTATTAGCAACAGGAGCCTTCTTCATCGTTGTTTCCTATGCCAACCAGTGGATTAAGGATGAACTTTTCTGGAGTTGAAAGAGGAGCAGGAGCGTCATTTCCAGAGCTTACAGGAATCTAGTAGACATATCCTCCATCTTTATCCAGGAGCTATACCGTGATGGAGTGCCTAAGGTAGTCGTACCCCCAAGAAGGTTAAGACCGTTCTGGCTACTAGTCAAGAGGGAGACACTCAGAACCTATCTGATGAAGAGGTTCCCTTCAGCAAGGTTATGCCAGATATTTCTAACCTGCTTTCTCAATTGTTACGTTCCGTCATTGAGAGTAAGTATATGGAGTTTCATGCAGTTGGCGTTGATTTTATCATGGAGGTTCCAGACCCTATATCCCCAGTTCATATCGATGTGGTGGATTTATCAGCTGTTCTAACGACCTTCTTGGACAATGCCTTGTTGAGAGCTCATGGTCAAGAAAATAGTTTAGTTCGTATGTCTTATTACCAAAGAGGTGAGGTCCAGGTCCTCTGTAGAGACAACCCTTTCGCAAGATAGTGCCGAGGCGCCCCACGAGGCGTATGAGAGTCACTTATCAATCAATGAGCAGCTCGAAGATATTATGGAGCGTTACCTCAGTCTAAACTTAGCTTTTTACGAATGATAAGATCATCTATAGACAGCAATTTGAATACTAAATAACTTGTAAAAAAAATATAGAAAGGAGATTCGATGTTTGAATCGTTTTTGGGAATAAATTTTTTAAATCTCTATGATACAGATGCCTTTCTAGCCATTCAGCTTATTTTAACTCTGATGATAAATTGTGCCATTTTCAAACGAATGACAGACATTCGTATCTCCTGGACGGTCTTCTTGACCTTAGCCCTGTTAGATGTAGTCATTCAGTATAATATTACTAACATGATTATGGTTTTTTGATGTCTTTATCCTGATGATTTTGGCCTTTCTTTGCTAAAGGGAAGACCTGGTCGAGACCCAGTATGCTTTTCATACTTTGTTTCCAGTGGTGACGTCAGATTTACTTTTTATCGCTTATTGGGACTCTTTTTATTCCCCTTCTCTTAAATCTCCCTGTCGCTGAGGTAGGGTCTAATGCCCTTTTCTATCTCTTATCTTACGGTTTGATTTTGCCACTTTATTTTGTATTTGACCGTTTCTTGGGCTTGGATTTGAAGCGTTGGAAGGTCTATAGCGATGACTCTTTTCCAGAACCTCCAGATTTCTAGAAGAGTTGCTATAGCAATGGCCATTTATTTATTGGGAATCTATCTCAGTGTGAATTTAGACAGTTGGTTTCCTGCTACTCTTCAGAGGTGGAGTTGAGACTTCGGATGCTTTGGGTTCTCTTGTCCGCAGTGGCTTTCATTTTCCTAATTGCCCATCTTAATCAACTGTCTCGGCAGTATTTGGAAGAGAGTTTGGCCATGGAGGAAAAGAGGCATTTGAATAGTTTGACCAAGGCCAACCAAAAGATTGATCTTCTCTACAATGAGTTGTTACAATACAGACAGTCTTATCAGACGGTTGTGGAACAATTTTCAGAGGAAGTACGTGACCAGGAAGAGGCTCTTGCTGAACAGGTGTATCAGAATGTCCTTAGAGAGAGTGCCAAGGAGTTTGAACGTTTCCGTGTCATTGATAATCCTAAGCTGGAAAATATTCAGTCCCTACCCTTACGTAGCCTTCTTTCGGCTCGTATGATGGAGGCTAAACGTAGTAATATTCCAGTGACTTGTGATATTCCTGAGGAGATTTCAGGGTTTACCATGAACGTGGTTGACTTGACCTTGCTGGTGTCTATTTTCTTTAGTAATGCGATTGATGAGAGTAAGCAGGTACCTGCCAGTCAAATCAAGTTTAGTTTTCATCGACATGATAAGGATGGAAGCTACCATTTTGTCATGGAAAATAGGACGCAAGAAGAAAAAGTTGACCTTGATGCCATTATGCAGGAAGAAAAACCAGAAGAAGACCTCAGGTCTTAACCTCCACTCAGCCAAGGATATTCTTAGGAAGTATAGTGATGCCAATTTGATTACAAGCAGTGGTGATTACCTCTTCAAACAGGAATTGATTTTTAAATAAAGATGTAGAGCTAAATCAGAGGATTTGGCTCTTTTTTTTTAGTACAAGTCCATGAAGGAGGGCTCTTTGCTGTGGTGCTTGTGCTTATGTGAAAACTTAGGACATCGGAGGAGATAGGGGCGAGGGAGGAGTCTGATTGTTGCTTCATTCTGTGTTATAATAGCAAGGATT
>VOFC01003633.1_pt1 | contig 26934 bp, 32 predicted proteins | sample 5384161 | NCBI WGS metagenome assembly VOFC01 (sample SAMN12384722, study PRJNA508395) | human gut metagenome | isolation source: healthy gut B | host: Homo sapiens | reverse complement strand
GCTTGTATCCATTTCCTTCCTCGCTAGAGCGGGACCATGGTTCACATGTTCTGAACTTCGTGTGAAATATTCCATGTTGTAATTTGTATAAGTAGAATACTAAATTCTTTTCGCTGAGTTTGTATATGCTCTTGATTAGGTAAACCTTTTTCTCGTTAGTTAAGGCTTTCTCAAGAGACGCTTTTTCGCTTTGGCAAAGTTACAGTAACTTTTGTGAGTGGCAAAATATTGTTACATCTTTTGTGCTCAAAATCCTGCCATTTTTACTTAAAAGCACTCAAATTGTTTAGGCTTAAGCTAAATAGAGCTATTTCACTTTGCTTAAAGTGTAAAAATTTGTGTGTAGTTATTGCTTATGACCAATTTTTTTCATCAGTGCATAAGCCTTGTAAAGGCCTAATTGACCAGCTTTGCTGAAATCGGCAAAGGCTTTGTTCTTATCGTTTTGATGAAGATATATTAAGCCACGGTTGTAGTATGCTTCGGGCAATCTTGAATCATATTCGATTGCTTTGTTAAATGCTTCAAGAGCCGGATTATAGGTCTTTTGATTGAGATATATGCACCCCAAATTGTAGTAGATATATGAGTTTTGGGGTGATTTTTCTTTTGCAACTCGCAGGTCGGCAATGGCTAAATTGATTTGTGATTTAGCCTCTTTTTCCGTAACTGTTTGCGATGTAGCGTTTCGCATTAGTATTGCTGCTCGTTGAAGGCGTGCAGCTACTGAAGAGGAGTCTGCAATAACGGCTTGACTTGCTTCGTTTAATGCCGAAGAAAAATCGTATTTTGCAGCATGAATAGCAGACATCACAAGTGCCTGTTCGAATTTGCTGAATTTGTTAAACTGCGGTTTTAACCATTTCTCCTCACTTTCAGCATTTTCTAATGAGTTTGCTTCCGTTTCTGCTGTCAGGCAAAATCTGCGGTTGTTGCCATTGGCCGTATGAAGTTTTGATAATTCGGATAGATAACCAATGGAATGGTAGCTTCGCGTTTGAACAGAACGAAATGCCAACGCATACATAGGTAGGGGAGTGGATTCCACTTGTTCATTTTGAACTTTACCGTATAATGTGCCAAATACATTACGTACTGAGTCTGGTTTATCCTCTACAAGCTGTTGGTACTGATCAAGTTCATGCTCTGACCTGAGGCGTACTTTTTTGTTCGTAGTTTTTTTGTTACGTCCAAAAGCTATATCAAGATTTTTTCGAGCAATGACAGTTTCATCGTCTAATGCACCTTTCGTGTCGCCAATCATTCGTCTGCACTTTGAGCGTGCCACGTATCCGTAGTAAAAGTTTGGATATTCCTTAATCAATTTTTTGAATAATCAGCAATAGCACCTTTGAAATCACCTGTTTTCTCACGCAGTTGGGCACGATTGTACATAGCTAGTGTATTGTCTGGTTCTATTTTTGCAGGATAAAATCAAAGTCGCTGATTGCGCGGTTATAGTCGCCAACAAATGAACGTAGCAAACCTCTGTTGTAATGCGCCACAAAGTGTTTGGGTTGTAATTGTATGGTTTTATCGTAATCGGCTATAGCTAATCCAAATTGTCCCAAAGCGTGGCGCGCTTGTGCTCTGCTGATGTACAAATCAAAATCGTTAGGGGAAAGTTCTATGGCTTTGCTCGGGGCATGAATCAGCCAAACTATATTCTTGTTTGTTGATGGCATATTTTCCTTTGAAACTCCATGCGTTTCCTTCCTTGGGATTTTTGACTAGCAGCGAGTCAATCCACACCATACTTTGCGTCGTATCTTTTTGCTCGAGCAATGATTGAGCTTTAATCATATAGACACGATAATAGTGTTAGGCCATCTTTTTAGCAGATAGTCTAAATCAATATCAGCGTTTGCGTATTCTTTATTTTGAAGATAGCAAAGTGCCCTATTGTATCGTGCGCCTTGATCGTCGGGATGTTCCTTTAAACTTCTGAATAGTCTTCAATAGCTCCTTTGTAATTTACATTATGTATACGGCAAAGTCCACGAAGTTGATAAACCTCTGCAATGAACGGATTAAGTTCAATGCTTTTTTGAACAGTCAGCTTCGGCACCTAAATAATCCTCTAATGTAAATTTTGCAAAAGCTCTATAATAATAGGGGCGCGAAAGAAAGGGCTTGCATCAATGGCTTGATTGAAATACTTAATGGCTGTTAAGTAATCATCAACACTGAGCGCATTGCGTCCCATAATTGTAACCATTTCAGCATCAACCTGCCCCCATGCACATTGTGAAGCCCCCATACACATAATTCCGATTACATATTTAGTCGAAATCTGTAGTAAGGGGATGGCATATTTTTGAGATGATGTTGCTGAAGGGCTTGTTTGTCATATTGCAATCAAAGGTGCATGATTTAACTGTAATAGTCGTGTGTGATTTTGGTAAAGAAAAAATTGAAGCTGATTACTTAGGACATTTTACCTTGTAGGCGCAACGGAATTTGCCTTTAAGCATTTTGCGTCAATTTACTGCGAATCATTTGTTTGCGGAGCGGCGAGATGCGATCAATAAACAATGGTCCGTGGTCAAAATGTTGTTGGCCATAACGCGAGCAAGGAACCTTCAACCCATTCATCATGTTCATTGAAGTCGCTCGTCCATGTATTTAACTCTGATTCGCGTTGCACGGCGCACGGCTCATGTATTCCGGCACGGCAAGCAACCTTCTGTCATTGATTCCATTTGTTTCATCAAATTCTACAATATGTCATTGATTTGAAGGCCTTGTTAAAACCTTCATATTCCGGGAAATTCATCGCTTCATCCACATCCAGTGTGATTTACTTGCTGGATGTCTTTACTAATTTGAGGTGCTGCCAAACCAACTCCATCACTATGGTACATGGTTTCGAACATGTCAGCAATCAATGTTTTAAATTAGGGATAATGAGGTAATGTCTTGAGCCGTTTTTCTAAGAACCGGCATTCGTATGTATAAATAGGTAGAATCATTTTAATGTATGTAAGTTGTTTTTAATATTTTGAGTTGTAGCTATTGAAAAGTTAGTAATTGGCTTTCCATGTAGCTTTGTAAAAATAATGCAAGCACTGGATTTCGTCCACAAAGTCCTTTATCATTTTGTCTGCGTTTTTTTCCTATTCCACTTTCAAGGATAGTTTGATGCGCCAATACAGAGGTGAAGCGTTCATCGTAAAAGAAATGGGAATGTTGGGAAAGTTTTTACGCAGTTTTTCGAAAAAAAGTCAGAACCCGTTTTTGGTTTTCAGAAGGAAGCCCATTGGTTTGAGTGGGGAGTCCTACAACAAAACGTTCTACTGGTTCTTTGTCAACATATTGTTTCAAATACCCAATAAAGGTCTTGTGTTTCCACTGTTGCCAACCCATTGGCTATGATTTGTGGTCGGTAACAGCTAATCCCCAGTGCGTTTTTACCGTAGTCAACTGAAAGAATACGCACGATAAATTTGATTGAGTAGGCCGACAGACTTATAATAAGTTAGTTTATTAAAGCCTTCCACGCAAACGAAGCGGGAGTAAAAAGAACTCGTTTGCGTAGATAATAAGCTAACTAAATTATTTAGAAAATGTCACAGCCCAATGGTAAGGTTGCAAAGCCTTAGGAATGCGTATGCCTTCGGGAGCCTGGAAAATCCTCGAGCAGGGCAGCGACAATACGCGGCAATGCAGAGGCTGAACCATTCAGCGTGTGGCAAAGTTGAATCTTCTTGTCTGCACCACGATAGCGGCATTGCAGACGGTTTTGCTGATAAGTGTCGAAGTTCGAAACCGAACTTACTTCGAGCCAACGCTTCTGTGCCTCGCTATAAACTTCAAAGTCATTAACGGATGGCAGCCATGGGAAACTCATATCACCGCCACACCAAGCGCAAAAATTCGGTAATTCCGGTTTGGAGTGAAGCCTTCAACGTGCGCATTTCTGATGTGATTCTTCCGAATGTTGAGGTTTGTCGATGCGGACGATTTCAATTTAAGGAGAATTCATGAAGACGATTTAATCGCGAACGTCTTTACCATAGCTACCAGCTACGACGGAAACATTGTTATAGGCACAATTTTTTATTGGTAATTGGTCTTCAGACAGGATAACGTCGCGATAAATGTTCGTCACAGGCATACTCAGCTGTTGGAATAAGATAAAAAGGTCGTCCATTCCGCAATGATACATTTGACAGCCTTCTTTGTCGGGCAACTGTCCCCGTACCGTATCCCCAGTTTGGTTTACTACGGTAGGAGGCATAATTTCAACGTAACCAGCCTTTCGTGCTTCATCCAGGAAGAAATTGATTAATGCATCGTTGCAAGCGTGCGTCCTATGTAGACGGGAAAACCTGCAATCTGTGATTTTAACACCTAAGTCGAAATCAATAATGAGGTTTATATTTTAGCAAGTTCCCAATGGGGTAAAGCGTTCTCGGGTAAAAACAGTATCGATGGTCCGTACAGTCTTAACAACTAAGTTGTCCTCAGCGCATGAACGCTTCGGTACGATATCGTATGGAATATTAGGAATGGTGCAAAGCAAAGCTGTCTTTTTCATCTTCAGCCTGCTTTGTTGCTTCTTCAAATCCTTTGTTTTTAGTTTTAATCTCAGCAACTTGTTGTTTTTGGCACTTTCTGCAGCCTCTTTGTTGCCCTCTCGCCAAGAACCGATGCTTTTTGAAAGCGAATTGATTTGCGCCTTCAAAAGCATCTAATTCAGTTTGAGCTTCGGCGTTTTTGTCAATGGCCAACCACGTTGTCAATAGCTTCGCATGCTCCTTTGAAATTTTTCGAAGTTTTGATGACGGCTTCTTTATCGTCTAGATTTGTTAATCGTAAAGCATAACTTCTTGTGATTTTTGTTCTTTGACTGCAAAGTTAGTAAAAGTTTTCTGAAATTGATATTCAAAAAACGACTTTTTGCGTCTTCGGTTCAAATTCCACCTAGGCTAGTTGTACTATTCGACAGCAATTTTCCTGTTGTAAAAAAAATCCAGTAATAGAGCCTTGTGGTTTGATACGAAGACGTAAGAAAGATATTGGCCTACATTTGACGTGGTTGAGTGAAATTACCCATGATTTTTGAGCGGTCAACGTTACCTCTGATTCCGGGAATTGAACCACTTGCTGTGTATTGCCACATGATGCTAATTCTTACCATCGTTTAGGGTTGGTGAATCCGTGCGGTATCGGGCTATCATGAAATGATAGTCGGTAAACTCTCCTGTCCAAGTATTTATTGTAGAAATTATGATACGTGTAGAGTAGTGGTTTTTTACCGTAGTATTCAGTAACCTTTTCGATGAAAGCACGCAAATCACCAATAATAAATGCCTGCATGCTGACATTTCCGCGATGTTCAATATCAATAATAGGAACCATTGTTCTTCCTTTTTTACAACCGAAGTCATGTTCTGAATTGTTGTTTCCAATCAATGTTCGGTCGGTAAAAATGGTAGCCGCCAACACTAATCCCACTCTTCTTGCTTCTGATAAATTGCGGGCATAGGTTTTGTCTACCAATGAAGCACCTTCCGTAGCTTTCAAGTATGCATAGGAAATAGGGGTGTTATTTACAACCTCATCCCAGTCAATACTTCCTTGATAATGTGAAACATCAATGCCTTCTTTTTATATTTGTTGTTGATTCGGCTATGTGACGTTTCGATAAATACAGCGGCTGCGTGTTCCACTCTTTGTTCACGAGGTGCTTGTACAGCAAGCATATCGGTTCGACTGCGATGTATGCAGCCATGCCTTTCCCGTGGTTCCTATCCTTTTTCTTGCGAAACTCGTGGTGGAACCAACATGAGCAGTGACAGTGCTACTGCACAGCAACACTGCTTATTTATAGTCTTAATGAAATTCTTTGTTATCTCCATGCCGCAAAGGTATGAATTTTATTTTAAATCATTTAGTTCATGCTTTATTAAAAGTCGCTAAATCGGTGTGTAGGGTCGAGTAATGAAAGGCTATGGTTTCGTACTGCTTTGCACTAATACGCCGGAATTCATGCGCTGTAGATGGATTATTTGATTTGCATACTTAAGCACTTCTCCCTATGTGTAATAAAAATAAGGGTCCTGTCTTTGTAGTTTTGGGCTATACGTTCTAAGACAATCTTTTCTGTCTCATTGTCAAGGGATGAGGTGGCTTCGTCAAAGATGAAAATCATTTTGTTCGACACCAAAGCTCTTGCAATAGCTATGCGCTGTGCCTGTCCTTCAGAAAGTCCGTCACCGGTTTCTCCACAAATCGTTTCAAGTCCCGTCTCTTTTGTAGCACAAAGTCGGCACCTGCTGTGTGTAATGCTTTGCGAATATCTTCATCGCTTGCATTGGGGTTACCCAATAAGATGTTGTATTTAATTGAACCGGATATCAGTGAATTGCCTTGAGGCACATAAGCAAAGTTATTTCGCAGACTGGAGTTGACAGTGTACATTTTTCCGTCCTTACATTCTAGGTTAATATTGCCCGTGGTAGGTTCTACGATGGCAAGTAATAATCTAATCAATGTTGTTTTTCCAGTACCAGTTTCACCGGTTATAACCGTTACGCCATTGGCGGAATTTTGAAATTGCTTTGTTCAAAGATGAATCTGCTTGTCGGAGTATAGCGAAAACTGATATTCTCAAAACAGATAGAAGTTGCTTTGCTTAAAATTACGCGATTCCTTGCAGTCTGTTCTTGTTCAATGGTGTCAAGTTCAATCAATCTTTCAGTAGCAGTAAAAGCATTGATAAATATGGGCACAAAGCGCGACATATTCCGTACGGGGTTCTGTATCTGGCTCACCATTGTAGGCCAAAGGCCAGCATGGCTCCGTATGAAATATGATTGTTTGAGAGTTGTGTAGCTCCTGGCAAAAAGTTACAAAAATATCCTGTGGCAAATCCGATGCTTAGTAAAGTTGTTGATACTGTCGAATACTTTGTACGGTGAATCACCTTTTCATGCAGTGCCGTTTGCTGTGCATGCAGATTATCGGTCAATGTGAAAAGCAATCAAGCGTTTTAACAAGGATGTTATGTTGTAAGGTTTCCTGAATGAGCGATTGGATGTTGCTTTCTTGTCCTCGAATGGCATGTGTCAGCCGTTTCATCCTTTTTTTACATAGATTTTACTTGAAAGAATGAAGACTGGAATGATGCATACAATGATAACGGCCAGCATGCTGTCCATATAGAACAAAAAGAAAAAGGCACCCAGAAACTGGACAATGGTTGTGACAAGTGAGGGTATGCTTTCTGTTATAAAGTTTACAACATCAGTCACATCTCTTTCAATTCTATTCGTCGGTTTCCGGTGTGAAAATTTCGTACAGCATTCCATTTACTGTTTAGCAATCTGGCAAACAGGTGAATACGCATATTATTCTGGGCTTTTACGCCAAGAACAGCACGAATCCAACGGCTGCAAATACTAAGGAGTATGCGCAGCAACATGATAGAAGCCATGAGTATGAATGCTTGTTGCAAGGTTGCTACGTGGGAGTTGTGTGTAGCAATATCGACAGCTAATTTCGTCACCCAAACAAAGCCCAAATCAATGAAAACGAATAGAACTCCAATGATGATGTTAAGAGTGATCTGTAAACGATGACCTTTGAGTTGCTTAAACAAAATTGAATTGTGTGATGAAATGAACTGTCGATAGGCTTCATGAAATGCAGACTGTGGTTGAGTTATGCAGAAACTCAGATGAGGATTGTTAATGTTTTTACGGAAAATCAAGCTGTCGCGCGATGAACACAATGTCAGGTGCGAAGAGTTCAGTTTTACAACACGGTAATCGCAGGCATTGCCTCGGATGCCGACACTTTCCAAACAAGTAGTGTTCGGATCAGTAATCAGCAAATCTTCTGTACGATGATGGATAAAAGTGTGCGTAATGGACAGTTTATCTCCTTTGTAAATCATTTTGCATGTTGTGGTTCCAGTTTGACCATTGTGATTGGTTCCAGGTGTGGAAATTAAAATCATGCTTAAGCTTACATTCCAAATGGTAGGGTTTGCTCTGTCAGCCTTTATGTATTCTGTGGAGTTGACATCCTTTTTGAATACATTTCCTGCATGATCCACTGACCATCAAGGTTGCCATTCTGAGGAGTTTTGCCACAAGAGGCTAACAGTAAAATAGATAGTGTAATTAAGAATAGATTTTTCATTGTTGTTGTGTTGTAATGGTTGTAAAAACATAAGCAGGACTATAAAAAAAAGTCCAGCTAAACTTGAGGTTTTCTAAGCCTGCATCCCTCAAGAATGTAGTTGTTATTCCTTATAGGCCTGCTTATGTTGTGTTATTTTTGATTTCTGCGTTTATTCTTTGGTTTGAATGTTTTGTAGTTGTTGTTCGCAAATGAAGTTCGCGGATATAGTTTGTCAATCAAATCCGTGCGGTTTATTCGGCGTAATTCGGTGATGATTTTTGCCTTTTCCTCGGGTTTGTACCAAAAGAAGAACATGCGCTGCTTTAATTTCTCTGCAGGTGATTTGGCAGAGAATACAGGTTCAAGCGTGTAAGGATGATAACCCGAGTACCACGTGTCTGTTGACACAGTCATAGGGGTCGGTGTAAAATCCTGTACTTGCTCTAACTGAAAATCCATTTCGCGAGTTTCGGCTGCCAAACATGCCATATCTTCTTCCGTACATCCAGGGTGTGAAGATATGAAGTAGGGTATTATCTGCTGTTTAAGTCCAGCCTCAGCATTGATTTGAGTGAAAATTTTCTTGAATGTATGGAATAGTTTGAAAGATGGTTTTCGCATCAGCCGGAGTACATCGTCGGATGTATGTTCCGGGGCAACTTTAAGTCGTCCGGAAACGTGCTTGACAATGAGTTCGCGCGTATAATCTTTTGCTGCTTTCCGAAGTTTTCGTCTTTATAGGGATGGAGCAATAAATCATAGCGGACACCACTTCCGATGAAGCTTTTTTTAATGCCAGAATGCTGTCTACTGCATTGTAGATGTCAATCAGAGGTTGATGGTCTGCATTCAGGTTAGGACAAACAGAAGGGTGGATACATGAAGGGCGTTTGCATTTCGCAAAGTGTTTTGTCTTTTCCATTCATGCCATACATGTTGGCAGAAGGTCCACCCAAATCTGAAAGGTACCCTTTAAAATCGGGCATTTTGGTAATTTGCTGAACCTCGTGCAGAATGCTTTTCTTGGAGCGGCTCATGATGAACTTACCTTGATGTGCCGAAATTGTGCAGAACGCACATCCACCGAAGCAACCACGGTGCATGTTCACCGAGAATTTAATCATTTCGTATGCCGGAATGCGTTTTCCCTTGTATTTGGGGTGGGGTAAGCGCGTATAGGGCAAGTCGAACGATTGGTCAATCTGTTCGGTTGTCATCGGTGGATAAGGTGGATTCACTATGACCACATTGTCGCCTGTTTCCTGTAAGATTCTTTGAGGATGAAGTTTGTTGCTTTCTTCTTCAATGTGTTTGAAGTTTTCGGCAAAATGCCGCCGGTTTGTTAAGCAATCTTCGTGTGAGTGAAGTTGAATATCGTCAGGTTTGACTTGATTGTTGAACAATTTCTTTGATTGTAGCGAAACTGTTTGGCGAATAGGGTATTTATCGAGCAATTCATTGAATTGCGAAGCCGAGCAAAAAGCCTCCTCCCGGTTATGCAGTAATTTGTCATTGAGCGTTTTGCACAAATCGGTAAGAGGCAGTTCTCCCATACCGTAAATGATGAGGTCGGCACCGCTTTCAGTCAGAATACAAGGACGAAGGCAGTCTTTCCAATAGTCGTAATGCGTTACTCTACGCAACGAAGCCTCAATACCTCCAAGTACTACTGGTACATCGGGATAAAGCTCTTTAAGGATGTGTGTATATACAATGGTAGGATATTCCGGACGCATGTCATGTCTGCCATCCGGACTGTAAGCATCTTCCGATCGCAAACGTCGGTTGGCGGTGTATTTGTTGACCATGGAATCCATACAGCCAGGTGCAATGGCAAAAAAGAGTCGAGGACGCCCCAACTTCTTGAAGTCTCGGAAGTCGCCGTGCCAGTCAGGCTGGGGAACGATGCATACACGATATCCTTTGATGTTCCAATAAGCGACCTATAACGGCTGCTCCAAACGAAGGGTGATCAATGTAGGCATCGCCCGAAAATATAATGATGTCAGCTACGTCCCAACCACGTAAGTCCATTTCCTTGCGTGTAGTTGGAAGCCAGTCTGTAAGTTGCATTCAGTTGAGTTTGAAAGTGTGGTGAGTGTTATTTGATGTTTAAGCGGGTGTGCTCATTTAGGAAGGTAAAACCTTTTACATGCTTAAAAAGCAGACTTGATTGTTGAACAGCACGCACCTCTATAAAGAGTCGCTTTCGTTTTCAACTTTATGCTCTTGTACAAGGCTCAGCCACTTATTATATACACTAATGAGGTTCTTTAAGCCAAATGCTTTCATCTTGTCGTGGTAAATGACATCGATGCACAAATCAAGTAAGTCTTTTGTATTTTCAGAACTTGAGGCAATGAGTGCACGGATGTTCAGTTTTAATTTGTCTAAGTCGCTTTCGGTAATATACCCGGTAGAGTTTATCAAACCATTGAATAAATCATATTTTTTGATGGTCAGAAGGTTCTCTTCCGTAATGTGCATATAGCGTGATCCTTTTTCATTGAGTGCAATGTCGAACATATATTTTTCGTATTGAAGGGTTAGAATTATTTACTTATTTGCGTAACAGCGAACTATAATTGAGAGTGAGCAGCTGCGTATGCTTTTTGCCAATCAGTATTCAAGCAAAAAAAGGAGTTAGTTCACCTCCTTTAATAATATACGACATGGTGTTGTCTTCGTCTGCGTCCTCGAAAAGAGGATTTGAAACAGAAGCATCCATAAACATCAATATTTTCTCTTTTCGTTTTTCTTCATTCAGACGTTTACTCTTTAATATTTCATTGAAGAATAAAGTGATAAATTCAGACAGGTAATATATGCTTGTGTGTCAAGTACCCGCACATATTCCTCACCTTGATACATCTCAGATGCTTTATTTCTGAGGTAGATCAAAGCTGTACATTTGAATTTTGCTATTTGCGCTTGTGTGTAACCACTCGTAGGCGAATTGATTACGCGTGTTGCGTTGTCGAGTACTGTGTTATAGACAACTTGCGCTTTGGCCAAGCAAATATTGAGTGCGAAAAATGAAAACAGAGTATAGATGTACTTCATATAAACGAAGTTGGGTTAGTAATTATCAGAGATTCACAAAAGGGAATTTGGCTGTTTATCTCTGCTGTCTAACTCGGTCAGCATTCTGATTTATGAATGTCTTCCATGAATGTGCAACTGTATTGTTGCAATCAGGCTTTCCGCTTTGCAGGTAATGGCAATAGGCTACGCCTAAGGCATCGGTTGCATCTAAATAAGGAAGCATACTTTCTTGTGGAATATGCAGGATGCGTTGCATCATTGCTGCAACTTGCTCTTTGCTGGCTTGTCCATTTCCTGTAATAGCTTGCTTGATTTTTAGGGGGTGCGTATTCATGAATGGGAATATCGCGACATATTGCAGCCGCTATTACCACACCTTGGGCACGTCCAAGCTTGAGCATACTTTGTACGTTTTTTCCAAAGAAAGGAGCTTCGATTGCCAGTTCGTCTGGTTTGAAAGCATCGATTATTCCCATAACTCTTTCGTAAATGCGTCCGAGTTTTAAGTACGTATCTTTACATTGGCGTAAATCAATTACACCCATCGCTTCCATAGTAACTTTGCGTCCGTGCAATTTGATAACGCCATAACCTAGTACATTGGTTCCGGGGTCAATGCCAAGTATTATTTTATCAAGGGGTGTCATGCTGCAAAGTTAATGGAATTAGCATGCTGAACCAAAAGATTTTTGATTTTTATTTTGCTTATATTCTCGTTCATACAGGTGTTGCCATCAAATTTTCTTTGAAAAACATACAATGTCTTGAAAGAAACGATAAATTCTATCAACAAGTAGGTATTCAAATCTATTTTCTATAATACTATCGAAGTGTTATTGTTTTGCATCGTGTTCTTGCACTGCATCTGTTTGTTTCGCTTAATCGGGGATGTACTTCAGTATAGCTTTTCGAACAAGTTCTCATTGCTCTGCATCTTCGTCATAAATGTTAAACAGTAATCTGCCTTGTAAGTGAAATATTTTTAAATGTGATAGCTCGTTTTATCCATCTGCATGTCGTTGTTTGAGTCATGGACAGGGCTGTTCTATCAAAGAACTCCGAGTTTGTCGAAATTAGTTCCGCGATTGCCCGAATTAGTTCCGAGCTTGTTGAAATTAGTTCCGAGCTAGTTTTGACAATCTTGGAACTGCTGATAATCAGCATTATTAAAATTACGCGAAAATCGGTTCTGTGCATGCTGAATTTGTTCAGAAACGAGGAACTTGGCGAATGTCGAATTTTTACTCTTATTAAGTTAGTTGTTAAATCCGCCATGAGTGTAGTAAGCAGCCAATGCTTGCCAGTATAAAGTGTGTTAAGGTTATGCTTCGTGGAGAGGGTTGGCGTTTGCGTTAAAAACATCATGATTCGCATTTATAAAAGACTATTATCCATGCTGTTCGTAACTGTGTGTAAGAAAATAGCCCGAAGCTGATGGGTGAGGCTTCGGGCTGAAGGTTTGTTTACGAGTAAGAAGTGTTAGTTGACTGCATATCTGTTTTTCAGTATGTCAACTCCTGAAATTGTTTGGAATGGAATCAAGTCGAATTCTTTCATAATGGCAATGAAGTATTCCAAGTAGTCGGAAGCAAAGTCCTCAAACTTTCCAAAAGAGGTCTCTGAGGTGTAAAACCATATTTCTAGCGGAAGACCATTGGGCGTAGGCTCTAATTGACGTGCCAATATCCACTGTTTGTCTGAAATGTGTGAATCGGTTTGAGTGTATTGGTGATGTGATGCCTGAACAGTGTCAGGTTGGTTATACGCTGTTTGCTCTCGTCATTTTTGCTGATTAACTTTTTCTGCTTTAAAGCATTGAGTAGATTTTCATCAACAAAACGTATGGAGTGTACATCTATAAATATTGCACGTTTAACACGACGGAATCCATGTTGAAACATTGCGTCCCAGTTTTTAAAAGTGTCACTTACCAGAGTTTGGGGTGGTACGGTAGATATGGTATTGTCAAAGTTGCGCACTTTGATGGTTGTCAGGCTTACTTCCTCGACCGTTCCATCAATGTTTAATTTGTGAATGGTAATCCAATCGCCCACTTTCAGCATGTTGTTCATTGATAACTGTATGCCTGCCACTAATCCAAGCAGAAAATCCTTAAAAATGAGCATAAGGACTGTTGCTGCTGCACCAAGTCCGGCAATGATGCGTAAGGGGTTGCTTCCAATGATGTATGAAATGATAATGAGGGCACCTAAGCAAACAGTAATAATGCGTAGGAATTGGATGATTCCTATTGTGTTGTGTTCGTTGTATCGCTCAGTCAAAATAATCTTGAGATTCTTTAAGAATGCTATCACCAACTGCATACAGCTAAAGGCTATGTAGGCTTGGGTGAATCGGGACAGCCAACGAAAAAGTGGTTCTGCTTCGTTAAAAACGCAATAGGGCAAAACTTGATAGGCAAGCAAGCTTGGCAATAATAGAAATAGGGCGCGTAATACGGGAATGTTGATGAGATAATCATCCCATCTTGTGTTGGTGGATTCAACCATGCGCATGATGAACGGGATGAGGCAGCGCTGCAGTAGGTATGTGGCTAATAAAGCAAGGGTGATGATGCATAGCAGGCAAGATATTTCTGCGATATCAATGGCCCAGCCTTCGCTTAATCCCATTTCAAGAAACTTGTGTAGAAACCAGTTGCGAAAATCTATAATCATAGGTAGGGTGAATTACTGCAAGTAATAGGGCAATATTTATGTTCTTGCCTTTGTCTTTTTTTTATAGCAAATATAATAGGGCGTTAGGTGATTTTTGAATCAGCGTAACCTGTTTTTCTTGTAGTGTGGTGTAACAATGTAATCGAATATCAACATCGATATAATGCTGAGTATAGCCCCGGTGGAGTAAACAGCAGAGAAACTGATGGACTGAGCAATCATACCTCCTACAACCATTCCTAAACCTATACCTACATCCCATGATGTCAGATAGGTGCTTGTGGCTGTAGCGCGCCGATTGTTGGGTGCTAAATTGATGTAGAGCGAATTGTAGGCCGGAAATATAATGCCAAAGCCTATGCCTTGCAAAAATGGGACGGTGAAGAATGCAGCTATGGCTATTGTTTGACTGCATTCTTTGAGGTAAGCACATGCGCCTAACAATCCAAAGGCTGAGATGACTAGAAAAAAGCCATAATGAATACATTCGGTAATGTAGCCCTTGTCAACGAACCGGCCGGAAAATATACGCGAAACACCCATGCCAATGGCCATAAATACGAAGTAAAGGCTGAAGAAACGGGTAAGTGCATTTCCTCAACATACATGGCTACAAAGTTTGTTGTAGCTCCATAAGGGATGGATAGTAATAACAGCGAGATGCCTGCCGGTATGCCCTTGGTTAAAAAGAAACGATCAAGAGATAGTGGAGGGCGCTTGGTTCGTGGTTTTGTAGGAGTTTTAATGAATAAGGTCAAAATGAAGCCGATTAGGCATGCAGACATTCCGATTCCAAAGATACTTTTGTAACTAAGTACGCCATGCAGGAATAAACTGGCCATTGGTCCGAGGCTCAATGCGGTGTTATTCATCAGGCCATAGTAGCCTAATCCTTCGCCTCGGCGTTCAGAGGGCATAATGTCTACTACTACCGTATTGCCTCCTACGGTAACAGCTCCAAACGTAAAGCCGTGCAAAATGCGTAATAGAATAAAGAAGGTAAGCGTACCTCCAATGATGTATCCAAAGAATAATGAGGTGAAAAGTGCGTAAGCTATGATGTATAGAGGTTTACGCGAAAAACTGTCGAGTAAATATCCGGAAAATGGGCGTACCATAAGGGCTGATACAGTGTAGCAAGCCAAAATGGCACCGATTGCACTTTCGCCTACTCCAAAATTTTCTTTCAAATAGAAAGGCAGTAGCGGTACAAGCATCCAAAAACCAAAAAAGAGTAAGAAGTTGGCTGCTAATATACAGCAATAGGATGGGGTAAACAATCGTGGCTTGATTGCATTTTCTGCTAAATGTGATTGTTTCATCTGTTTGGTGTCTGGAAGGAGTTTGATTGAATACGGTACGGTATGCTTCTGATGAAGTATGAGTCCGTATCGGAAAATTTGTTGACACGTAGGACGTGATTCAAGCAGTTACTGTAATGGGGTAAAGTTGATAGCGTTGTGTCGGTTTAAGTGTGTGCCTCTGTTTTACCCTTTATATCTGAAACACCCTCTTGGGTACATATTCTCTTTGTGTTAACATATTGTACTATGTTTTTCGGCAAAGAAAAATCTGTAACCAAGAGGGCACTTCAAGAAGATTTCAAGATATTCGAAAACAGGAAGACATTTCGAATACCTTCTTCAATATATTTAATTTGCAGCCATGAACTCGTCAAGGAAGCGAACGTCATTTTCAGAGAACAGACGAAGGTCCTTAACTTGATACTTCAAGTTGGTAATGCGTTCGACACCCATACCAAAAGCGTATCCTTTGTAAATTTTACTGTCGATACCATTGGCCTCAAGTACGTTGGGGTCGACCATACCGCATCCCAAAATTTCAACCCATCCGGTTTGCTTGCAGAATGCGCAGCCTTTACCACCGCAGATGTTGCATGAGATGTCCATTTCTGCACTGGGTTCAGTAAACGGGAAATATGAGGGACGCAAACGAATCTTCGTATCGGCACCAAACATTTCACGGGCAAAAGTGAGCAAAACTTGTTTCAAGTCGGTGAAACTTACATCCTTGTCGATGTATAAGCCTTCAACCTGATGGAAGAAGCAGTGAGCGCGTGCTGAAATAGCTTCGTTACGGTATACACGTCCCGGGCAAATTACACGGATAGGAGGCTTAGAATTTTCCATTACTCGGCTTTGTACTGAACTTGTGTGTGTACGCAGTACAATGTCGGGGTGCTGCTCAATGAAGAAGGTGTCCTGCATATCACGTGCTGGATGATCTTCTGCAAAATTGAGTGAGGAGAACACATGCCAGTCGTCCTCAACTTCAGGACCATTAGCTACAGAAAAGCCTAATCGAGAGAAAATGTCAATGATTTCGCCCTTGACAATAGACAAAGGATGGCGTGTACCCAAATTGATGGGGTAGGGAGTACGCGTGAGGTCTAAGTCGGTGTAATCGTCCTCCTGAGTAGCCAAATTCTGACGTAACTCGTTGAACTTATTTTGCAATGCAGTTTTAAGCTCATTGAGTTTCATACCGATTTCGCGTTTCTGGTCTGCAGGAACATTGCGAAATTCGTTCATCAAATCGTTCACAACCCCTTTCTTGCTGAGGTACTTGATTCGGAGTTCTTCAAGCCCTTGGGCATCGCTAGCTGTCAAGCTCGAAACTTCCCCGAGTAGTGACTGAATCTTTTCTTGTATCATTGTGTAATTATAGGTCATGTCACGAATGGGATTCTTGATGATTCAGTTCCGACATACGTGGCATTGTCTTAAAATTATGGCGTTTGTAAGTGTAAATAGCTGCATAATAGTGAGCCTTAAAAGCAAATTTTAGGTCATACAATCATGCTCAGTGCTAATTTTATCTGCAAATATAGATATTTCTTTGCAAAGAACCCTCAACTTACGCTTAAAAGCCCTATTTTTGCGAATTGATTTAAAGGATTTTTTCGATGAAAGCAATCTTTTGCAGTATTGCACTGTTTTTTTTATTGGTGGCAAGTTGTCAGCGCAATAAGCCTTCGGTAACAAAAAATGATACGAAAGGTTTCTCAAGGTATGGACTCTTTGTACTCCAAGGTTCAGTCAGAACCAGAACCGCCTGTTGCAGCAGACGGACTTTTTGATGACTTTGTTTATTCGTTCATGCGAAACCAGCGATTTCAATTGGAACGAATAGACTTCCCGTTGCCTAACTTTGTTGATGGAAAAAATCATCCGATTTCAAAGCATGATTGGAAGTATGATTGCATGTATATGCATCGAGGATGTTTATACCATCATATTTGACAGCGAAAAAATCAGTGAGTGCAGAAAAAGATACTACAATCAGACAGGTTGTCGTAGAATGGGCTTACTTGCATCAGCAACGAGTAAAACAATATCATTTTGCAAAGGATAATGGTGTTTGGCGATTAAAAAAACTTGACACGCATGCAATGGCTAATAATCCGAACCATGATTTCTATGTTTTTTACAATCGTTTTTCGTCAGATAAGACTTACCAAAACAGCCACATATTAAATCCTTTTCATTTCAAAACCTACGATTATGATAACTTTCAAACAGTAGAAGGCTTGCTTGATGTTACTCAGTGGCCTGATTATCGTCCAACTTTACCGAAAGGAACGATAACTAACATCAATTATGGACAGCATTACCGGAATTCACACAAACGTGTGTTGTTTTTATGTAGTCCTTCTGGTGGTATGGGATGTTCTATGACTTTTGTGCGTCAGGGTAAAGACTGGATGCTTGCCCGTTTGGACAATTAAAACTAATCGAAATCAATTTTATAGGCTTATGTATTCACTACTTCATCATAATACTTTTGGCATCGATGCGTGGTGTCGCGATTTTCAAGAATATTCTTCGATTGACGAACTCCGTACGTTGTTACCTTTGCTTAAGGAGCAGCGTTGGCTGCATATTGGCGGTGGTAGCAATCTTTTGTTCGTGAACGATTTTAAAGGTCTGATATTACACTCTGGCATATTGGGCTGCGAGGAGATTCGTCGTACAGATTCTCATGTGTGGTTACGCGTAGGAGCTGGTATGGATTGGGATGACTTTGTAGCTTATTGTGTAGAGCATGGTTATTATGGTCTTGAAAACTTATCTCTTATTCCTGGTGAAGTAGGTGCCAGTGCAGCAGAATATTGGAGCTTATGGTGTTGAGGCCGGACAATACATTGAGCAAGTAGAAACGCTTGACTCTGAAAAGTGGTGAAACAAGAATATTCCAATCAAACGAGTGTAAATACGCTTATCGAAGCAGTGTGTTTAAGCATGAATACCTTGGACGTTACATTGTGACGCATGTGGTATATCGGTTGTCGCTGGATTTTCAGCCTAATTTGCACTACGCAGCTTTGACTCGCGAGTTACAGGCGCGACAGATAACTCCAGAAACTTTGACGGCTAAGATGTTGAGAAATATTATAGTGGAAGTGCGTCACAGTAAATTACCCGATCCAAATGAACTGGGTAGTGCTGGCTCTTTTTTATGAATCCTGTTATTAGTAAAGAACAGTTTGTTTCTTTGCAGCAAAAATATGCTGATATTCCTCACTATGATATGGGAGATGCTGTGAAAATTCCAGCAGGATGGCTTATAGAGCAATGTGGCTGGAAAGGACAAAGTTTAGGACCTGCTGGAGTGTATGCTAAGCAAGCGTTGGTCATTGTAAACCTAGGAGGTGCTACTGGCGAGGATATCGTAAACTTGAGTAATGCTGTACAGCGTGATGTGCGTGAAAAGTTTGGAATCGACATACATCCTGAAGTAAACTTTATTCTGTAGAAATAATAAGCTTAGTATCCTATTTAATCCAAAGATGATGAATATTTATGCCTAAACTTACTTTATTGGGAACAGGCACAAGTACCGGTGTACCTCAAATAGGTTGCACGTGTAAGGTTTGTACTTCGTCTGATTTGCGTGATGTTCGACTGCGAACCTCAGCCTTGCTTCAAACTGATGATGGAAAGCGTGTTTTGATAGATTGTGGTCCGGATTTTCGCCAGCAAATGATGCATGAACCTTTTCTCCCTATTCATGCTGTGCTGCTTACGCATGAACATTATGATCATGTCGGTGGTTTGGATGACTTGCGTCCTTTCTGTAAGTTTGGTTCGATTGACGTGTATGCTGATGAATGCTGTGCTATGCATTTGAGAACACGGTTACCATATTGTTTCCGTGAACATAAGTATCCCGGTGTTCCGGAAATTGTGTTGCACGTTGTAGAGTTCAATAAAGACTTTGAATTATCTACAGGCTTGAGAGTGACACCATTGCGTGTGTTGCATGATAAGCTACCTATTCTTGGATTTCGAATAGGTTCGATGGCATACATTACAGATATGAGTTCCATGGAAGATGATCAATTAGATAAACTAAAAGGTTTAAAAGTATTAGTTGTCAATGCTTTGAGACATAAAAATCATCATTCGCATCAGACTCTGAATGAAGCTTTGGATTTAATAAGAAACTTACAACCAGAACGCAGTTATTTGATTCATGCATCGCATGAACTTGGAACGTATGTAGACGTGGAGCGGTGTCTTCCCTCTAATGTTTATATGGGGTATGATGGTATGGAAATCAGTTGGTAATCATACTTAGCTTCTATGATGTGTGCTGAAGTCGAAAGTTTTTTGTAAGTTTGCAAGCGCAGGCATTATCTGTCAATACATCTGTATGATGTAACGCGCGTAACCTTTTGAATTTAGTGATGTTGTATGTTGTACATTTGAGTCCTTGTGATTATTAAGACTTATTTGTTCGTTAGCATACATGCCTATATATTTTATATGAGAAAAAAGATTATTGTCTTATGTTGGTTTTGCTTCACACTCTTGTGTGTTGTTTGTGCCATAGGTGTATATAGTATCAAGCGTGGCTGGATTGGTTATATGCCACCAATCGCTGAATTGCAAAGTCCTATCAGTAAATATGCTTCTCAGGTGATAAGTGTAGATGGTAGGCTTATGGGTACTTGGTCGAGAAATGAAAATCGAGTGTTTGTAGGCTATGATAGCATATCATCACACATGTTTGATGCTTTAGTGGCAACAGAAGATGTGCGTTTTTATGATCATTCAGGTATTGATAGTCGTGCCTTAGGACGTGCCATCATCAAACGAGGATTGTTAGGACATAAAGAAGCTGGTGGTGGTAGTACCATAACACAGCAATTAGCAAAACAGCTATATTCTGTTACAGCCTCAACCACTCTGCAGCGATTGATGCAAAAACCCATCGAATGGGTTATTGCTGTTGAGTTGGAAAGACACTACACTAAAGAAGAGATCTTGACGCTTTATCTGAATTATTTTGATTTTCTTCATAATGCAGTGGGAATAAAAAACAGCTGCTAATGTTTATTTCGGAAAATCACCTAAGAACCTTAGCTTGACAGAATGTGCGACTTTGGTTGGTATGTGTAAAAACCCGTCTTATTTTAACCCTGTAAGAGAACCGGAACGTTGCAGACAGCGACGTAATGTTGTGTTGCAACAAATGGTGAAAGCGGGTAGCTTGAGCGAATCGGAATACGCTACATTGAGCGAAGAACCCTTGAAATTGAATTTTCATAGAATCGATCATAAAGAAGGACTTGGCGCTTATGTTCGCGAATATTTGCGACGTATCATGATGGCTGAAAAGCCAAATCCTAGCAAATATCATGATTGGCAACGTCAGCAGTATTATGAAGATTCTGTAATGTGGGCTAATGACCCTCTGTACGGATGGTGTAAGAAAAACTATAAGCGTAATGGTGAAAATTATGATATTTATACCGATGGCTTAAAGATTTTTACAACGATAGATTCACGTATGCAGCAGTATGCAGAGGAAGCTGTGTTACGTCATGTCGGAAAGAAGTTGCAACCTATGTTTGAAACTGAACGCCGACGTTTCGAGCAACTTTCCTTACAGTATGAATTTGTCGCAAAAGGAGGTTAGAAAGCGTATTAAGCATGCAATGCGCCAGACTGATAGTTATAGGATGTTGAAGGCCGGGGGTGCTTCTGAGGAAGAAATCGAAAAATCTTTCAGAACGAAGGTGCCTATGACAGTCTTTACATATCATGGTGATGTTGATACGCTGATGACTCCCATTGACTCAATCTTGTACTACAAGAAGTTCTTGCGGTCTGCATTGGTTTCAATGGATCCCAAAACCGGACACGTTAAAGCTTATGTTGGAGGTTTGGATTTTACGCATTTCCAATATGATATGGCATTGGTTGGCCGACGCCAAATCGGTTCAACAATGAAACCTTTTGTTTATGCAATGGGGCTTCAAGGAGGAATGACTCCCAATACCACAATACTGAATGTGCAGCGTTCGTATGGTGACTGGTGTCCGCGAAATGGTAGTCATGCACGTTATGGCGACATGGTTACATTGAAATGGGGTTTAAGTCAATCGAATAACTGGGTTACAGCAGGGTTGATGTATCAAATTGACCCGACAGGACAAGGCCTTGTGCGTGACTTGCATGACCTGGGTGTAGCCAATGATAACATGCAGCCTTCGTTGTCTTTGTGTTTGGGTACATGTGATATTACGCCAGCTGAGTTAGCTTCTGCTTATACTGCTTTTGTTGAAAAAGGTATTCGTAGGGCACCGCTATTGGTAACTCGCATCGAAGATAATCAAGGAAATGTAATAGCAGAATTTGCACCTCGTACAAATGAAGTGTACAGCGAAGAAACTGCGTACAATATGATTGATATGATGCAGGCTGTTATAGACCATGGTACTGGTAGACGCTTGCGTTATGCTTACGACATGAAAGGTCCGATTGCCGGTAAAACAGGTACGACTAATAGTAATTCTGACGGTTGGTTTGTAGGTTGTGTCCCCCAATTAGTAACTTCTGTGTGGGTAGGTGGTGACGAACGCGATATCCACTTTAATTCAACCTCGATAGGTCAAGGTGCAGCTTCAGCACTTCCTGTTTGGGCTTTGTATATGCGAAGAGTTTATGCAGATAAGCGGTTGGGATATGATTCAAATCGCGAATTTGAAAACCCGAAGCAATTGATGACCATAATAAGGCGGGAGTTTCGACTATTAATGGTAGTGATAACCAAAATGAAGGTGAAACAGAAGAACACTCTTCTGAAGGTGAAAAGCCTGTCGAGACTTCGAAGCCCAAAAGCAGCGGAGAAAACTATTTTGAATAAGTATGTATTGGATTATGATGTGCTTGGTAACTCTTGTGCATCGTAATCCGCATCATATTTTTTCAAAATTAAGTATCAGCCTTTGTAATAATGATAAATAGTAGTAACATGGATAAAAAGTTCTTGGCAATTATTCCAGCGCGTTATGCAAGTACGCGTTTTCCGGCTAAGCCATTGGCTCAGTTAGAGGAAAAACAATTATACAGCGAGTTTACGAGCGTGTTGCAAAAGTATTCCCTCAATTATGCGTAGCTACTGATGATGAACGAATTTACAGTGAAGTAGAACGTTTCGGTGGCATAGCGGTAATGACATCAGTTCATCATAAAAGCGGTACAGACCGTTGTTATGAAGCGATGCAAAAGATGGGAGGTTCTCCAGATGTAGTAGTAAACATTCAAGGTGACGAACCTTTTATCGCAGAGTCGCAGTTGCGTTCGATTATGCAGTGTTTTGATGATGAGTCAACAGAAATAGCAACGCTTGTAAAACCATTCACAGCAGATACACCTATTGAGGACATAGAGAACCCGAACAGTCCAAAGGTAGTGGTCAGCAATGATGGATTTGCGTTATATTTTTCTCGTAGTGTCATTCCTTATTTACGTGGAGTGTCGCGCAGCGATTGGGCAAAGCATCATACATTTCTTAAGCACATAGGGCTTTACGCTTATCGTGCAGCAGCTTTGCAGCAAATTACTTCGCTTCCATTGGGCGATTTGGAGCAATGTGAATCGCTTGAGCAATTACGTTGGTTGCAAGCCGGTTTGAAAATAAAGGTTGCTTCAACCGATGTCGAAACTATAGGAATTGATACACCAGAAGATTTGCAAAAGGCGGAATCCTACTTGCAGAAGCACGCTGAGCAATAATAGCTATTGATTCTATCTATTTATTGCAGAACAAGCATACTTACTAAAAGTGATATTTGTAATCTGAAGAAATATGATGGAATCGTAATACATTTACGTTTTTATATTTTATGAAGAAAACAATAATTCTTTCTCTGTTCTCATTGGCAGTAGCATTTTCTGCTTCTGCACAGAAAATTGTAGTAGGTTCTTGCACACTGAAAGATGGCGGTATTTATACAGGCCAGTTGATGAGCGGAAAACCTACAGGGAAAGGACGTGTTCAGTACGAAAATGGAGATACTTATGAAGGCTCTTTTTGTTAAAGGACTTCGACATGGTGAAGGAACCTTTACTGCTTCAGATGGCTCTCGGTATGAAGGAAACTGGACAAAGAATGAACGCAATGGGCGAGGTACGTTCTATGCTGTAAACAATAATCGCTACGAAGGACTTTGGTATCGTAACCGTAAAGAAGGACATGGTGTCATGTATTATTATAATGGAGACGTATATGAAGGCTCTTGGAAAGATAATCAACGAAACGGCAAAGGTACCTACACTTACAAGAGTGGTGCCTATTACCGTGTGAATGGGTAGACGATAAAAAGTCGGGTAAAGGAGTTTTCGATTGGAACGATGGCTCAATATACGAAGGCATGTGGTTGAACAATCAGCGAAATGGTAAGGGATTCTACATTTATGCAGATGGAGATTCCTACAATGGCGATTGGAAAAACGATATGCAAGATGGTCGTGGTATTTATAAGTTCCGCAATGGCGATGTGTATGAAGGTCACTATGTTAATGGCGAACGTACAGGCGAAGGTTCCTTTACGTTTGCTAATGGTGATTCGTATGTTGGTAGTTTCTTGAACGGAGAACAAAGTGGACAAGGCACTTTTCAATGGAAAGGAGTGGCTACATATGTAGGTCAATGGCAACATAACATGATGCATGGACGTGGCGTTTATAAGTGGAAAAATGGTGACGAGTACAATGGCGAGTGGAAAAATAACCGAATGGATGGTCAAGGTACATTGCGTTTTGCCAATGGTGCTCGTTTCAAAGGAACGTTCCGTGAAGGTAAGCGAGATGGTAAATCCGTAGAAATTCGCGAAGATGGTTCTCGCATTGATTGTACCTATCGTGAAGGAATGAAGCATGGAAAATACCAGGAGTATGATGCCAATGGCAACTTGGTAAAAAAAGGAGAGTATAGCAATGGCCGCGTTGTAAAATAGTGTAATACGGTTTTAAGTGTTTCTATTTGAAAAAAAAAGAAAACAATAAATATAAACCTATAATTATTAAACCATGAAAGTCAAAAAGAATGCAGAAGAAGTCGTCAAGAACTCTGCAAAGCTAAAAACGGCCAAGCGTTCAACGCGCAAATCAACAAAAAGCCTAAGCGTCTGAACATTGTGAAAAATGATTCTTGGCTTGAACCTTTTGAAAGTGCAATTCAGGGTCGTCACGATCATGTTCTTTATAAACAAAACGAACTTACGGGGGGTAAAGGCAGTCTGTCTGATTTTGCAGACGGACATCTTTACTTCGGTATGCATAAATCTGCAAAACAATGGATTTTGCGCGAATGGGCACCAAATGCCACAGCTATTTATCTGATTGGCGAGTTTAATGATTGGAAAGAATCAGATAAATATGCTTTTAAGCGTATTGAAGGCACTGGTAATTGGGAGCTGAAACTTCCGTTACGTACATTGCGTCATGAAAATCTTTACAAACTCTCTGTACATTGGGATGGCGGACAAGGTGAACGAGTTCCTGCATGGGCACAGCGAGTAGTTCAAGATGAAGATACCAAGATTTTTAGCGCACAAGTTTGGTCGCCTGAGAATCCCTATCAGTGGAAGAAACCTAATTTTCCGACCTAAGAAAGCGCCACTCTTTATTTATGAATGTCACATAGGGTATGGGGCAGGATGCCGAGAAGGTTGGTAGTTACAATGAATTCAGATTGAATGTACTTCCACGTGTTATAGCCGATGGATATAATTGTATCCAGATTATGGCTATAGCGGAGCATCCATATTATGGTAGCTTTGGTTACCATGTAAGCTCGTTCTTCGCAGCATCAAGTCGTTTTGGAACACCCGACGAACTAAAACAGCTGATTGATGAAGCTCATAAGTCTGGCGTAGCAGTGATTATGGATTTAGTTCATAGTCATGCCGTGAAAAACGAAGTGGAAGGCTTAGGTAACTATGCAGGTGATCCAAATCAGTTCTTCTATCCTGGTGATCGCCATGAGCATTCGGCCTGGGATAGTCTTTGTTTTGACTACGGTAAAAATGAAGTGCTACATTTTCTGCTTTCCAATTGTAAATATTGGCTTACGGAGTATAAATTCGACGGCTTCCGTTTTGATGGAGTAACTTCAATGCTGTATTACAGTCATGGTCTAGGCGAAACTTTCTGTGGTTATGGAGATTATTTTAATGGACATCAAGATGACAATGCCATTTGTTATCTGACATTGGCTAATTTACTGATTCACGAGGTGAAACCTTCAGCAATTACGATTGCTGAAGAAGTAAGCGGAATGCCTAAGGCCTGGCAGCTCCATTCAAAGATGGTGGATATGGTTTTCGACTATCGCATGGCTATGAATGTCCCTGATTATTGGATCAAGACTATCAAAGAACGACGCGATGAAGATTGGAAACCATCTTCAATATTCTGGGAAGTAACAAACCGTCGCGCAGATGAACGTACTATCTCTTATTGCGAAAGTCACGATCAGGCACTAGTCGGAGATAAAACCTTGATTTTCCGTCTTATTGATGCCGATATGTATTGGCACTTTAAAAAAGGCGACGAAAATGGAACCGTACATCGTGGTATTGCATTACATAAGATGATACGCTTGGTGACTGCTTCAACCATCAATGGCGGATATCTAAATTTTATGGGTAATGAATTTGGTCATCCAGAATGGATTGATTTCCCGCGTGAAGGAAATGGATGGAGCTATAAATATGCTCGCCGTCAATGGAATTTAGTAGATAATAAAGAACTCTGCTATCATTACTTGGGCGACTTTGATCATGATATGATTAAACTGCTTCGTTCAGTTTCTGACATTCGTGATTATCCGGTTCAAGAAATATGGCACAACGATGGTGATCAGATATTGGCGTATGCTCGCGGATCATTGCTGTTTGTATTTAACTTTTCTCCAATTCGCTCCTATGAAGGTTATGGATTCATGGTACCAGAAGGAGCGTACGACGTAGTGTTGAATACAGACTCGGAAAATTATGGCGGAAATGGACTTTCGGATGACTCTATCCGTCATTTTACAAATTTCGATCCACTTCTAAAACGTGATGGAAAGGGTTGGCTCAAACTCTATATCCCAGCTCGTTCAGCAGTTGTGTTGCGAAAGGTGGATGTAATTGAAAAAGAGGATTAACAAACTTTAGTCAATTTAGTAAGCCTATCCGCAACTTGAAAATCTGCTTTAGTTTTAAGCATTAAATTCAACTCTATAAGTTTTCGGCAATATGATAGTGTTATATTATCATATTGCCTTTTATGTAGTTCACAAGCTCTGATGTTTTTGTACTCAGTAGTATTTTACGGAGCATACATACCTGCGTTCCTGTTTTTTTATAAGTTGAAGCAGAGTTTATGAGTGCACTAGATGGTGAAGCGTTAATCGTTTGTATGTCTAAAAAGTGAAATTAGATTAATGATACTTTCTTTTAATACCATAGGTGTACAGACTGTTGGGGTACAGGAATAGCATCTTGTCAAAATTATTCCGCGATTGTCAGAATTAGTTCCGAGCCAGTTGAAATTAGTTCCGAGCTAGTTTGAAATTAGTTCCGAGCTAGTTTGAATTAGTTTCGGCTTTGTTTTTTAATAATCGCGGAACTATTGATAATCAATATTTTATGAATAACGCAAAGTCAATTGGGAAAATGATTGTTTTGCCTTGAATTGAATAGAAAAACTGAATGCTGGATTTTAGATTCATTTAGAAATGTGTTAAACCTACAAGGGGTTGTACATGCGTTAATGGG
>VOFC01005442.1_pt1 | contig 26937 bp, 43 predicted proteins | sample 5384161 | NCBI WGS metagenome assembly VOFC01 (sample SAMN12384722, study PRJNA508395) | human gut metagenome | isolation source: healthy gut B | host: Homo sapiens | reverse complement strand
CAAATTTCACCTTGTGATAATTCAATACATAAGGTTGACCTGGTCGCATTTTTTCAAGATCAAAAATCTGTTCTGTTAATTTCACTGATTCAATCCGATTGATCGTATCTGCCATAGTACGCCCACCTTCCCAGTGCTTTTACATATAAGGTAGCCAAAAACTGCGAAAATGTATTTGCTCATGTATGACTAATTTTCTTCAAAATATTCCCTGCATTCTGTCAGAGACTTCGACAGTACAAAAAGTGCATCCGGGTCACACTCCATTTTTTCCGTATACTGGGAAAGTGCTACTAAAAGTGCTTCGATTCCTTTCATGGTGCAAAGTGCTTCTTCTTTCGTTTTCATCTGTGTTTCCTCCGATTCTCTCATTATTTTCCACATCTATAGTCCGGTCTTTTTTATCAGATCCAGTATTGTTGCATCTTTCTCAAGCCACCATGCTTTTACAGCATAATCTAACGAAAAGCTGTCGGAGACAAATTTCGATGTTTTCTCCCTCTGGATGTGCCGGATTCACTCCCGAAGAGTCCAAAATTTCTCTCAGTTTTTGCGCAGTATCACTGTGATCGGTTTTCTTTACCAGTTTTCCGTTATCAAATTCAAACTCAACCAGTTCCTTATATGCCCAGCTTCTCTGAAAGCCCATATGAATATAATATTTTCTTAGAAATTCATCTCCCAGTAAAAATCTTACCGGTATATGCCATGGGAATATTCACATCTTTATATTCCCTATGCCCCATGTTATTTTCCGTCATTTCTTTTCTCTGTATCTGCTTTCCATCTTTGAAAGAAATAACTGTGCATTCATGATATTCCATTTCAGACACAGGTACACCCGTTTACTGGTGGATAAATCTCATCTTTTGTGTTAATAAAAGAGGTTTTGTAAAAACAGACCTTCCTGTGCTACCTTATATTCACAAAAAAGTATCCTCTCCAACAGGCAGTACACCTTGCTTCTGAATCAGACCGTACTCCCTTGGATCAAACCCAATGGAATCTGTGATTGCCACCAGAGAGAAGCGTTTTTTTCTATGTAGAAATCTGTCTTCGATCTGTGCCGTCATGGTATCCCCTCCTGTTTTTTGAAACATTTTCTGTTTTCGCTTCTTTTATAGTATAAGAATGCCATTTTAGTGTCCCATATAATTCCCTCAATATATAAATTTTTCTCCCTCCTTCGATAGTAACACATCACTATTTCACATACAACTTCCCCACATGATGATATAAGAATTTCTCCTGCATAAAGCCTGCTTCGCACCGTATTAAGTCATCAAACATAAGATCCCTTATTTTCTCTCTCATCTCATAGTTTTTGGGATTATTGCTTTCCATGGGATTTCGGTGATGGATTCGATGCTTACTCCCAGTGCCTACGCAATTTTCCCAACAGTTTTTAGGCTCTCCATTTTCTTTTTAGTTTCAATCTGGCTGATATACTGGGCTGACAGATCACTTTTCTGCCAGATATTCCTGCGACCACTTCTTGGCTTTTCTCCTCTCTCTGATATTCTTTGCAATGAGCTCTTTGTTAATTGACATAAAGCTACCTCCTTAAAAAATTTTCCTTTAAAGGATATAGCCTATAGTTGATTGCATCGTCTATAGTTTATTCTTTTCTTATTCTATACACGATACCATAATTCATAGACTATTACAAAGAGGATTTATGTATAATCGTGATGAAATAGGTAAACGCATAAAATCGGCTCGTCAGGGAAAAAGAATTTAAGTCAGATGCAGTTTGCAGAGCTTATCAATGTCTCTACCCCGTATCTGAGTGATATTGAAAACGGAAAAACCAATCTTTCCCTTGAAATATTCACCCGGATCGTGGAAGCGTTACAGGTATCGGCTGACTGGCTTATTATGGCGGACACTCCGCAGACTATGGAATATTCTCTGCGGAATTAAACCAGTTGTTATCCGACTGCTCCGTAAGTGAATCCAAAAGCCATCTTAAAAATGGCGGAAAATCTCAAGAGATCTTACGTTCAAAAAAAATAGGGTCATATATTTTTTCGTCAAAAATAGGACTGGTGGTTTCGTTTGAAACCGTCAGTCCATTTTCATTTTCTATCCCCATTTTCTATAATTTTCCCATAACTTAAGGAGTCTTGGGAAACTATGAACGAAATCCGAAGAAAAACTTACATCACGGGAATTAAAAAAGCCAAAATCAGAGAACGTTATAAAGGGGAATCAATCCTGAAGAAATAGAAGTCATCCCTGCCCTGCCACAGATCCGTTTTAGATGATCCTGACAGAATGCAGAGAGTTGCCGTTTATGCCAGAGTATCTACGGATGATCCTAACCAGACCTCTTCCTATGAATTACAGAAAAACCACTATCAGGATGTTGTAAATTCTCATATGAACTGGGTACTTGTCGATATTTACGCAGATGAAGGAATCTCCGGCACTTCCCTTAAAACATAGGGATGCCTTTATCCGTATGATTAACGACTGCAAAGCCGGAAAAATTGACTTAATCATCACAAAAAGTGTATCCCGTTTTGCAAGAAATGTGGTGGACTGCATCAAACACGTAAGAGAACTGGCAGCCCTGACTCCACCGGTTGCAGTCCTCTTTGAAACGGAAAATATCTATACCTTAAATCCCAACTCTGAAATGAGTCTTTCCTTTATCTCCACACTGGCACAGGAAGAATCTCACACCAAGAGTGAAATCATGAATGCTTCCATTGAGATGCGCTTCAAGCGTGGTATTTTTTAACTCCTCCGCTTCTTGGATATGACAAGGATGAAGACGGAAATCTTGTGATAAATGAAGAGGAAGCCAAAACAGTACGTCTGATCTTTTTATGTATTTGTACGGATTTTCCACAAAGCAGATTGCAGGAAGAAATGACACTTTTAAAAAGACAGACCAAAAAGAGGAAATACCACATGGAGTGCCAGCACCATCTTAAATGTGCTGCAAAATGAACGGCACTGTGGTGATGTCATTGCAAGGAAAAACTTATACCCCAAACTTCCTCGATCATAAATCCAAGAAAAACAACCATGACAGAACCAGTACCACAAAAAAAAAAGATCACCATGATCCCATCATATCAAGGGAGGATTTCATTGCCGTTCAAAAACTTATCAGCAATGCAAAGTATGGTACCAAAGATCTTATGCCGAAAATTAAACGTCATTTCCGATGGTTCCCCTAAAGGCTATGTCCTTGTAAATACCAGATGGTCTGCCTTTACCTCCGAGGATTACAAACAGGCCTGCAAAAGTCAGCTGATCCGGACGAAGATTCCCCTTCCCCTGTCAGAGTAAATTCTGGAGATTTTGACCTTTAGAGGTTTTGAAGTTGCAAGGAGTCAGTTTTTTACAACTCTGGGAAAAGTATTTCTGACTTTCTCCTTTCGCAAAATCAGCTTTCAGCAGCGAATGTGTAAGAAAACTGGATTCCCATTACGTGGAGTTTTTAATTCAGCCCTATGAGCATATCCTGCAATCCGTCCCTGCAGTAAGGATTCCAAAAACAGTATGCAATGGTCACGGAAGTCAAACGGCAAAAACCGTTCCCAAAGAGTGTTCGGAAGTGCTTATCTTCCGACACTTTCTTTGAACTGTTTGGGTGGAATCCTGATCTGAAGTATAAACTGACCGGCACAAAAAGAAAGATTCCTACCTATTTTTTGACTTAAGCGATACGGAAGTATTCATTCCACCTTCCATTCTTGATAAAAAGCAGTTCTGCCGAAGACAGTGGTTATCGCCTACCCAAAAGGGACTGGGTACAAAATTTTGGTGAAGATTATTAGGAATAAACCGATATTCCTTCTACAGAAGGTTACCATAAAACGGATGAAGCCATGGAAAAATGTACAAGTCCGGAAGAATTAAAAGAGAAAAATTAACGTTATAAAAGGACGACCCTGTACACCACAGAACAACGGATATCATCGAGGACAATGATTTTCCTACGATGGATTTCAAGTCATGTGAACATTTATGAAACCATCATACCCTAAATAACTATAAATGTAAACACTGCCTGTATCAAAAGGCTTCCAGACTATGATTATGTACAGATCCTTGTAAATCCACCACACCGTCCGCCCCCTGCAGTGAAGAAGAAAAGGATTCCCTGCGGTGGTGCTCCGCTTCTGGGAAACGTACTCCCAAACAGATTACCTGCAGGAATCTTCTATGCAAAATAATGTCACTAATGAACTGGGACACAAACTACCGCTATAAACTTCTGGGAAAGCTGATTCGTTCAAACGGAGAACTCCTTTATGTTTTGACTTAAACAGTGCCGAAACTTTCAAGCGAAGTGTTGCCGAAGATGGAAAAGTAAAAACACAAAAACACCCACTTATCCCGATGACTGGAAAAATCAGTTTGGTCTCCCTGTCGTGGAACATAAAAAAATCCATGCAGGTAAATACTTTGACAATTATGCTGTCTTTTTCCTTGAATCCAGAGCAGGAAAAAAGGCGAAATCTCACAGAAAAAGAGAGGAACATTATGAACACATCACCTTTATGCAAGAATCTAGCCAGCCTTCCTTTAGTAATTGATCCAAAAGAAAAGCCGACTCCGCATTTACAAGCAGACACTTGCTTTGCTTGATAACCCCCAGTATATCCAGCTTTTAATAAATCCCGAAGAAAATCATTCTTCTCTGCCCTCCACTTCTATCAGTCTGCCTGTGAACGGATCAAATGGGAACAGTTAAGCGAAAGTAAATGCTGTGAAATTTACAGCACTTCTTTCGTGGAAAAGCTTATGCTTCTTCTAATGACTGGGACGAAAATCCTATAAACTTAGTGGTACTCTTTCTGCCAAAGCAAAAGATTGCTATGTATCACATGGAAGATGCCGTGTCTTTAATTTCACCTTCCCAGATAAAGGAGTCTTGATCCATGAGTAAAAATGCCATCACTTAATTATTGACGATGAATTCAAGGCGCTTTCTCCCATTTATTCAAGGAAGATTACACAAAAACCGTTAGTTCTTTTTTTGGAATCCGCTCCTTATCCGATCAAAGTCTGGAGAAATATAATTCTTACGGATTTTTTTTATGCTATCAGATCTGCCACAAGTATTCCTTTTGAAGTTGAAAGAATGTCCTTCTATTCCAGAAATGATGCGCTTCTCTATGTCTGTCGAAACCTACATTCTGTAGACAGAATATCTGCCGGAACCACAACCGATACCTGATCTAAAAGCAGAATCTTCTATGGAAAAGATCTTCCTTTTCGAAAGAGCACACGCAGATGCAGATACTGATAAATCAAAAACAAAACTGCATCTTCCATCTTTCATGTTTCACCTACTACGGTGGGCAAAGTACTCCAATTTTGCTACTGCTGTGGATGAAATACGAAGAAAAAATAAAACGGTCGGAGATGCAATTTTACACAGTCCTTTCGGATATCCATGGAGAACACAATGCTGTTAGCCAAGTTATCTCCTGCGAGAATCGCACAGGCTTATAGGGAAGGCATCTCAAAACTCCCAGACAACTTTTACGATGAACAACCTCCTCTTCCACAAAAGGCAAATCCGCAAATCAAACAGATGCCGATATATGACAGGGATGCCGAACTTTCCAGTCTCACACTGACAATAAATGCATGGAATTCCTCTATGGAAAGATTTCTGCACGGATCTCCAAACTTTGCCTTGCTTCCGAGGAAGCCAAGGAAAAATTAAACAGTTCCCTTGGTAAAACTATGTAATACTGCATCACTTATCCAGCTTAAGATAAAAGGAGTCCGACAATGAGCAATGAAATAGAAATCGACTTAAATCAGTTTGTCCCAAATGTCCAGTTTGAACTTATTCCCATTAAGAATCTGGTGTCCAATCAAGATTATCAAAGAAATCTGTCTGTCAAACACGTACAAAAAGCGGCCGCTCACTTTGATTTACGACAGATCAATCCGGTAAAAGTCAGCAGGCGAAATGGCATCAACTATGTCTTTAACGGACAGCACACCATTGAGATTATTGCTCTTGTCTCCGGCTCCAGAGAGACCCCGTCTGGTGCATGGTTTACGATGATCTCATCTACGAGGAAGAAGCTGATATCTTTGCAAATCAGCTGAAATATACCAAAGCCCTCTCCCCATATGAAATCTTCATGGCAAATGTGGAAGCTGAAAACGACATCCAGCTTACAATTAAGGCTTTGGTGAATCTTACGACCTTGTTCTTAGTGCAAAATCTGCTCCTCGGAAATATATGCGCTATCTCTACGGTAGAAGATATTTACGAAAAGTACGGATTTCACATTAGACAGAACCCTCCGCCTTATTGTTCAGACATGGGAAGGTGAACAAAAGTCCTTCTCCGCCAATATGTTAAGCGGTGTTGCCCGACTGGTAAAATGTTTTGGAGATACCATGAAAGATACTCTCTTTATAGAAAAAAGCTGGGAATGATCTCTATCCGAATTAAGCAGAACTGCCAAAGACAGACACGCTGGATCTCTTGGTTATTCAGAGGCTATGCTTATTTTTTACAATAAGAAAAAATACCGGTGGATTGCAAATAGAAAAGCTGTACTCCAAAAAATAAGATGCCTGCTCCTTTAGATGTCAATGCAGCCACTCCAGTTCAGCATCCCACTGATAATTCTACATCCAACGAACAAATATCTTTGTTCTATGATACTGATAATGAAGCTAACGAATCTTAAAATAAGGGGCATTTTGCCCCTTAAGGAGAATTTCAAATGATAACAGAAATAGACTTTATAGAAAAAATGGAAGAATTAATACAATGTGATTATGAATATCTCGACTCAGTCAAATATATCTTCTTTTGCATGGATTGAGTTCTTTGACATAGATTCAGATACTGCACTCGTAATGGCAAATCACCTTGCCAACTTATTAGATGGCACCAGCAAAACAGATATCGTATCTGACCTTCTTTCCGTTATAGAATAATTTTCCTCATAAAACACAGAATATCTAGTGGTGCCTATATTTCCACGATGATCAGAATCACCTCTACGGTTCCCATTCCATCCTCTTCTTTTTATAAATTGTCGAAACGTTTTTAAATGATTCATATTTTTCTCCTTTTCTAAACTCCCACATTGGAAAACGCGGGAAACATAATTAAAATCATAACAACCAAGAGTAGCATTATCATTGGTAACAGTAATTTTGTAGATGCCTCCTCACATAATTTTTCTGGCATTACGCATTCTCATTTCTTCTGCTTCTTTTGCCTCTTCGCGCAATTGCTGTAAAAAAGCATGGTGCTTCCTTTTTACATTTTGCGTAAGGAAAGTACTCAATCGGATATATTCCCGAACTCCTGTCCTTTTTTCCAAATTTTTTCATATGCTGCGCCCTCCGACACACCCATACGGATCTCACGGACTGCAATCAATAATTCTTCGTATGCTGCCTGTTCCTTTGCTCCTTTCTTTCCGTTTCTGTTCATAATCTTCCCGCTATCTTATTCACTGCTGCCCGTACCGTCAGTCCCTGCTTCCAGATATAATGTTATTTTTGCAGTATTTCCGGGTACTTCCTTTTTTCTTCCTGCTTCTTTTTCTCTACAAGCTCATGAATATCCCGATCTTTAAAAGAAGACTGCCACAATCGTCACTAACGTTCCCAGTAATTGAAGCTCCGTCAGATTTCTCTGTCGCCACGATACCTTTTACCGCCAATTGACTCAGGCAGCATAAAAAGCTTCCTGCTCCGGATCTGACGCCTGTGCATTTTCCAGCATTATTTCCAGAACAGCTTTTTTCACTTTGTCGATTGCATCATTCTGATTTTTACGGTAACCGACGTTTCTGTCTCCCATTGGTATTCGTCGTAAGCAAGTTCCGCTTTCAAGCGCACCGTGCTGTCCTGCTCCTGAGGATATACTTTCCCCTCGGTTTGATAACATCCATGCAGTCGCTCTTCCATGTAACCGTAAAAGGGTAATCATCATATTCCTCCTGCAATTGCAGATCCTCCCTGACACAGTCCAATGATTCATTGCCTCCGCAGATCAGGCCCGGCAATTCCTCCCGGAAAGAATCAAACAATTTCTGCAATTCCTCCTGACGGTATTTTCTAGGTTGTACTGTAAGCGCAAAGGAATATTGACTACCATCCTCTACTTTTCCGATAATAATATAGTCCTTGCTTCCGCTTCCGGAATCTGCCCTCTTCATCCAACCGTTTTTTATAGAATTTCCTTCACTTTTTCCAAGTACAACAAACAATATCAGAAGAATTCCCACGAAAAATATCATGAGGGACATTGTTAACTTCCTTACATAATACTCTGTAATGCGCTCCTCCTGATTTTCTCCGGGATATAAACGGCTCAGATCTGTCTTTACCCTGTCTCTTCCCGGAACCGGTATTTTCCACAGGTGCATTTTCTTGTATATTATGAGCACTACCTGATAGCAGATCTCCACTACACCCTTTTTTCGTTCCATAGTATTCTCCCTTTAGAGACTTTCACCGATCCGTTCCATGATCTTCTCCTACGATATAGGCGCACAAATAGATTGCTAGGCATACTGTCATTATGATATATCCGGTTATGTTATGATACAGCGATACAAAATAACCCGGATATGTGACACCTATATAGAATGAAATTGCAAAAGGCATCACTTCCATCACTCTCTGTTCCAGGCGTCTTCCCTGCAGCAATGTCATCATCTCCTGTGTCGTCTCCACTTTATCGCTGATCAATTCTGCAGTATTTCGTATGATCTGCGATACATTGCCTCCTCCCCTTTTCGCCACGGAGAGTATCGTCGAAAACTGTTGAATCTCTTCACATCCACTGCGTTCTGCCAGATCTCCTATCAGTTCCTCCAATGTGATATTTACAATCATTCCTCTGCGGATCAGTTCCAGTTCACCATACATTGCGGATCGTTCGCCAAAAGCAGACGAATATCTTCTCTGCTCTCCAAGAAAGCATTTTCCACGGCGTATCCGGTTCTGAGCGAATTGGCAACTGCCAGAAGACATTCCTTGAACTGCACGGTCAGTTCCCATCGTTTTTCTCCCTCTGTTCTCTGACACACTTCCGGAAATAAAGAATTCCCGGGAAAATAAAGAGAATGACAGCAAACACCGAACGATAGAAGAACCAGGAAAAAAGAGAATTCCGGCTGTTGTGCGCAGCAAAGGATTCATCAATTCACGAAAGTCCGGCCGCTTTAAGTTTCCCTTCATGAAGCAAGCCTCCCTTTTTCTGTAATTTACCAACTACATTACCTTCGCTGCTCTCCCCCAGTTCTTCAAAGCAGTACAATGGATTCAGACGGATTTCGCCGTTCTCACAACCCACTACTTCTGTAATTTCCAACACTTTTCTGCTTTTATCCCGAATTCTCCCCAGATGCACAATAATATCCACGCCGGATGCTATCTGGTTGCGGATCGCCGGAAGCGGCAGATCCATTCCCATGAGTACCATATTCTCCAGTCTCGACAGCATATCGGCCGCGCTGTTTGCATGTCCTGTAGACATACTGCCGTCATGCCCGGTATTCATACATTGCAGCATATCAATAGCTTCCCGCGCCTCTCACTTCGCCTACAATGATCCTGTCGGGCCGCATCCGCAGAGATGAGCGGATAAGTTCCCGGATTCCGATCTCTGCATCCTTCCGCATTGCCATTACGTGTCTCCAGGCGCACTAGATTGGGAATTCCCTGAAGTTGCAGTTCCGCGCTGTCTTCGATGGTGATGATCCGCTGTTCCGGCGGAATGAATCCGGATAATACATTCAAAAAGGTCGTCTTCCCGCTACCGGTTCCTCCACTGACGAAAATGTTATATCCAGCCTTTACCAGTGTCTTCAAAAAAATCCGCAGCTTCCGGAGATATAGTTTCCATCGCGATCAGTTTTTGCATGGTGATCGGTTTATCCGGAAAGCGTCTTATGGTAATAATGGGTCCATTCAATGCAATGGGACTCATCACAATGTTCACACGGGCTCCATTGCTTAATCGCGCATCAACAATCGGTGATGCTTCATTTACCACTCTGTTACATCCGGCCACGATCTGCTGAATCACATCCTGGAGCTTTTCCATGGAATCGAAAGCCCGATCCAGTTCCTGCAGCTGTCCGTCCCTCTCTACAAAAATATGATCCAGTCCATTGATCATAATCTCCGTAACAGAGCTGTCATCCACAAAAATCTGCAGAATATCCAGTCTTCTAAGGAGTCAAACAATTCCTTACGCAATCGTCTCCGCAATTCCACAGAACACAATTCCAGATTTTCCTGTTCCATGAGAACTTCATCAATCGTATCCTCTACCTCTTCATCCGTGTAGTCTCTTCCGTAATCCAGTCTCTCCTGCACCATTTGTCGAAGCTTTCTTCTCTGTTCCAAGTAATCCATTTTTTCTCTCCCTGTTCTAATTTTCCAGCATTGCTATTTCTTTCCTCACATACTCCGCCAATTCTCCTCTGGTAAATTGCTCCATTTCTGTGGGAAGCTTTTGAAAAAAGGGTAAAGCAAGTTTACGGGTTTTGCCTTTTACCGTGTCTTTTTCGCACAAAGCAAGCAATTGCTCATATTGATCCAGTTTCATTCGTGACATTTTATCTTCTTTGGTCAGCGTAAATACTCTGGTACATATCTGCAGTACCTCAAACAATCCCTGTATACTTTCGCTCAGATCCAGTATGACATATTCATATTTTCCGAGTTCTTCGATCCGTTGGAAGAGGTTTCTCCACTCTTCCGGCGGGATTTCCAACAGGTTCTGACCGTTGCGCATCGGGGGAATGTAATCCAGACCGCCTTTTGTGCTGGATGACCGTCTGCATCCGTAAAGAAAATTTTTCCCGCATCTCCTGTCAGAAAATACAGCAGATCTGCCAGGTCTCTGCTCTGTCTCTCCGGAAGGAGTTCTGAAATCCCAATATAGTGTTCAAAATTGAGATACAAAGTGGGATGTTTTTCTGACAGCAATTGGCCCAGCGTCAGTGCAAAAGAACTCTGCAGACACCGGTGTACCGGAGAATAGATACCTATAAATTTTGTCTTATACTCCGCACACAAAAGCGGCAATTGTGTTCCCACCGTCTCCACATACAATTCCAGCAATTCCTTCCACACCTTGTCAGCTTCCTGGTACTTATTGATATTCGAAACTGGTGAAAGCGAAGTGTCCCGCTTTCATTAAGAATCGCCTGGCATGCCGGCTCCAATGTACTCAGCGTATCCATGCAGGAAGATTCCGCCACTACCAGCATTGTCACCTCCCCATTTTTCTCCCGTTCCAACAGTTCCTCCATCTTTGTGTATGTATGGATCTCCCATGGCAGTTCCTTCTGCCTTCTCAAAAACTCCGAAAGAAGTCTCGCATACTCTTCTTCACGGTCGAACAGAACCATAACCGCTTCCTTCTGTTCCATCAATAAATTCCTCCTATGTATAACAGCACACTGCAAAAACACGGGACCGGCCATACAGATTCCGCTTGCCGGATGTGCTCTCTCCTCTGCAAAATACGCCTTCCAGCGTCCACAGCGGACAACATCCCACACATATTCACCCAGATAACACAATCTGTCCCACAGATTACGTGCCAGGTACATTTTGCAAAGTGCAAAAACTGCTGCGAATAGCAGCGCGAAAAATAGAAAACAGAGAACTTTTTCACCGGAAAAATATCCTGCACAGACAGCCAGGAGTTTCACGTCACCGGCTCCCATGGCACCAATATAAAAAACAGATAGAATGCCACTGTCGTCAGTAAAACATTGCAAAAATATTCCATAATCCCATAAATCCCCTGTTCCCACCATCGGAATGCCGCTCCGGCGATCAGGCAGCTCAGGATCAGACCGTTGGGGGATTCTGCGGCTTCTGTAATCATATCCGCAGGCAATACTTAATAGAAAACATAATACACACTTTATTACTGTGTTCGTTGCATTCTCACTCTCCTTTCCTTCGATTTACAAGTGGTAATGTGGGATGACTCTATCCCATAAAAAGAATTCTTTCAGATCTTATAAGATATTTGATACAACCATCGCGATTGGTTGTAAGATGGATTATAGACGTTGTTTTTTCGTCTGACAAGTGTTTTTCCGTAAAAAAATAATCTTTGGCACATTTTAACAATCACCTTTCTCATACGGCCTTCCAAAATCCCGCAACTCCTTGATTTTACGGCATTTTCATCTGTCAAAGCATATGATAAACTGCCAGGCCGTATAATACCAGGATTCCCGGAAAGCCCAAAATACCCACTGTCAGAGCCGTAGCTGCATTGATTCCCACTGCTACCGTGAATCCCGGATCTCTATCCCCCAATTTAGAAAAATACATAAAGATCACTCCAAAAACACTCCGCAATACAAGGTTTAAAAACCACTCCGCCTTTTTTCCCAAAAACTTATGGCAAAGAGCAGGACTGCTTGCCCCAATAATCCACAATAGATTCTCCGGATGCTCCATTGTTGTCCTCCCGATCTTTCCGCTGTTTGTTATAATCTATTCCCATTTTTTCGCAAAAATGTCTTCCAGTTTTATGTTAGGCAGGTATATTTTCCCTTTCTGCTTCCTATACTGTTAGCAGAAAGGATGGATTTTTACATGAAAATCTTTTTTTAGTCAGGTAAATACAAATTCCGAAATGATCGAAGAAGATCTCGGCACCGTTGGATTTAAAAGAATCCATAAGAAAAACCCGCCAGGCTCTGGATATCGCCTATGCGGGTTTCGATAATGCAATCGAAAGTGATCTGATCGACAGTTATATCTATGAAATTAATGCTTTGCAGAAACGGTATCAGCACCTCACCGAACTCGCCGCTTCCCAGCCTGTGCGGCAGGAAAAAACTTTATACCAGCATTCCCCGATTCGAGCCCTGGTCAGCCATGTTTTCGGTTAACTGATTTCTTCCGTAAGTCAGTCCCGCATACACGGTCTGCGAATTATTCATCACAGGACCGGACGGATTCTGATCCTGAATCTGTCTGTAAGCATCACAGAGCGGTGCTATTACCTTCCGGATATCCTGCAGCGCCGTTCTGTCGGCTTTTGCTTCGCACGCCGCCAGTCTGCGGATACAATACAGATACAGCCTGGAAAGCTCTGTCGCCGGACTGTACTGTCTGTGAAGAGAATTCAAAAAAGCTCATTGATACATCCCCTTCTCTGCGAACCGCTTCCAAAAGTGCTGCGTCATCTGCTGCCTGCTCAGCATCTGCAAGATACTGTAATGTCATTTCGTAGAGAATGACTACCAGCTGTGTGGCATTCGCCTGGGTTTGATCCGCAGAGTAAATTGTTGTTTACACTCTTTTGTCATTTTGAATCCTCACTTCATCGGAATCCATTACTGTAACAGCTGCAATACCTGAGACGGTCTCTCGTTTGCCTGGGCCAGCATAGAGGTCCCGGCCTGTGCCAGAATCTGATAGGTAGTGTAGAGGTCATTTCCTCCGCCATATCCACATCCATAATACGGGGAATATGCCGCAGTCATGTTCTCACTGGTAACATCCAGGGCTGTTAATGGAAGACTCCAGACGGTTCTGAAATGCTCCCAGTCTGCCGCGGACGGAGGATACATATTTGATGGCTCCGTCTACTCTTGAGATGGCATCCTTTGCCCCTTCCTGCGTATTCACATCAATATCTTCAATTCCCATGTTCTGCAGAGTAACCGCGGGAATATTAACCTCCAGTACCTGTCCTTCGTTGGCTCCGATCTGCAGACGCATTGCTCCGATACCGGTAGCATCGATCTTCATGCCATTATAGGAATCTCCCTCTTTTTGCTTCCGATACATCCAGACGCATTTCAAAGCCGTTCGTGCCGGTGATCGTCAGAAGATTATCCTTCATATCCGTCTTTAAGGGTTCTACCTCTTTAAATCCGTCTCCGAATTTAATATCTCCGTCTACTTCAAAATTTCCTCTGCATCTTTCTTAAATTTCATAGACTGTATGGTATATTCTTTTACCGGTACATCCGAGAGCAATAATTTACTTTAATCTCCTGCTTATCGGTGTATCCCTTGAGATCAAATTCTCCGTTCAACAGCTTCTGCCCGTTGAATTCCGTGGTATCCGAGATACGGGTAATCTCTTCCTTCAGCTGCGCTACTTCATCCTGTATGGTTGCGCGGTCATCCTCTGTCATAGTGCCGTTGGCAGCCTTGACGGAAAGCTCATTGATACGCTGCAGCATCTCACTGATCTCTGTCATTGCTCCGTCCGCAATCTCTATAATGGATACGCCGTCACTGGCATTCTGATTGGCCACGGACAGTCCCTCGATCTGAGCATTCATACGCTTGGACATTGCCAATCCGGCAGGGTTGTCCTTGGCGTGATTGATCTTCAGTCCGGAAGAAAGTCTCTCCAATGATTTGGACAGCAGATCGTCATTTGTGGATAAGGCATTGTTGGATAACATTGCCGATACGTTGTAATTAATTCTCATGTGTTACTCCTTACTTTCCGCTGCTGTCTGCGACAGCCTGCAGGAATCCTTTTGCCAGACGGTACAGCTGTTCCGTATCGATCCGACTCTCTATGGTATCTGCATTTTTTGTCTCTCTCCGGCTGCCATCCTTGTCATATCCCGGGAGCTGACGATAGGAAGCTTTTTCCGCTTTCCAGTCTGCAGAAGTATCTGTCTGAATCCGTTCAAGGAATATATCGGAGGTCTTCTCTAATTTCGTAACCTCTTCCGGTGTATTTCCTACGAGATAGCCATCGATGGTGTCTCCCTTTTACCTGTAAATGTGCCTCCAGCTCCATATCTCCGGCATTCACCCTAATCTCCACAGCACCGGCAGTTCCGGCTCCCTGCTGTAAGGTAAGATGGACTCCTGCCAGCTGCTCGCCCAGGTACATCGGGAGAAAATATTCCTGCTTCTCCTGAAGGCTCTCCGCAAAGGCGCAGCTGCTTGTGTACCAGCTGCAGCTGTTTTACATCCAGATGTTCATCCGCCTGTTCCAGACTCATGGTCTCCACATCTTCTGCCATATTCTGAAGCATGGACCGATAATTCTCTGCAAAATTCTGCTGATCCAGCTGTTCCCACAGTTCGGAAGTTTCTGTCCCGGCAGGCACTTCACCTGTACCTGTTGTCTGCAGACTTTTTTTCCTGCCGATACTTTTCTCTGTATCTGCGCAGATTGCCAAACATCTCCGCCGGATCATCCATAAGTGCCTGGGCCGCCAAAAGATTCGACGCGCTGATGGGAAGTTCTCCCCTTTTGCAGTAGTTCTGCGGCTTCCGGCGTCGTATTCCCCGCCTCACGCATCTGCTGCAGTCCTTCCCGGTCATACGCTGCTCTGCTTTCGCTATCATCTGACACCTCTGTCAGAACCTCTTTTGCCATACCCATCCGGATCTGTTCAGATATATTATTCGCGGACAAATGAATCTCCTGTGTCAGCCCGGTATCCTCCGATACTTTCCAGTCCATATGAGAAGCCCTTCTACTTCTGGCTGCCGCCAGCAGACTGGAAAATCGCAACTCTACACCGGTATTTACTACCGCGCCTCCGCTGCACCATCCTCTCTCTCGACCTGGTGCACCATTCGATAAATTCCAATATATGCTTTTTCGTTCCTCTTCTGTAACGTCCTTTTTCCGTTCCAACTGATATAGGAAACGGCTGTAGTCCTCCACTTCTTCCTCATAGCTTTCGGGGTTCTGTGAAAAATAGGATCTCCAGTTCGTCAAAGGTCTTCTCCAGAGGATTTACACCATCCCGGATCATCTGTAACACATTTTTCGGTGTCAGTCTGTCCACTACTGCACTGACCTGTCTGTCAGCTTCCTTGACCTTCTCGATGTTTTCCGGTGTAATTTCCATACTGTTATATGCCAGAATCCGGACAGCCCGCTGATTTTCCGATGTTTTTTTCTAATGACATCTCTGTTAGAATATCATCTACATTAGAAAATGCTTTCCGGATGCTGTCTCCCAGATCGCTTCTCGGTGCCGTCATCAGAGTCTCATAACGTTCGCCCGCTTCCTCATAGGCTTTCTGCATTGCAGCGCCTTCCTTATGGAAGTCAGAAACTGTCTCTGTGGCAGCATTCTGTTCCAAGCTATAGGGTCCCAGTACTCCGGCAGGCAATCCCGGCAATTCGGAAGCCACCTGCACTGCCTGGGTATAAGTCTCATATTTCGTCACTGCCTGAGACTCACCGGGAAAATATTTTCCGGCAACCTCTGCCTCCGCCTTTCGCAGCGCTTCGATCAACTGCTCCATGGGGGCTGTATCAATAGAAAAATCACTCTGTAAAAAGCTTTACGTTCACTTCTGCCGTCATGCGCAGGCGAATCTCTTCCAGCTGTTTTCTTGCTGCCAGATTCTCTGCCGTGGCATCCCACTTTGCATCCGAGAACCAGTCCTGCAGCATTTTATCTGCTTTTTCATAAATCGTATCCTGTCTGCCCAGGTTCGCATACATCGGGGATTTCCCTCCGCAATTGCCGCCGCTGCTGCCTGCGCAAAAAGCGTCCTCCGTGATGGGATAGGAAATGCCGTCCAGTTCCACAAGCTGCTGCAGCGTATCCGTGGTCAGCGCAAGGTCGGCACTTACCAGCCACTGTGCCTTCTGTCTGTTCTCATCGTTTACCGTCAATCCCGCATCCGCAATTACCTTGTCCATCTGCTCCTGCAGTTCCTGCGGAACATTATTATTCTGTACTTTCGCACCGCTGTTCTCTGCCACATAGAGGTTCCAGATTTCCGGTTCCAGTCTGTTATCCACCAGGTAGCTGACCGCACCTTCTTCCGGTTCCTTCAGGGAACTGCCATATCCCAGGCGTTTTCAGTTCATTTATATTTTCCTGTGTCAAAGGAAGATCCGCGGAACGGAACTGCTCTTCGATGCTTCGGGCTAAAGTATCACTTCCTACCGCTGCCGCCAGGGTATCCATGTCGATATCATCCGTATATCCTGCGATCTGCTGTCCGGAACGCACCAGCTCTGCCTTGATCTTATCCACGATGGTGACCGCTGTATCCTGATCCAGCTCTCTAGGATCAAATCCATCCTCACAGGCCTTCGCATAGTCCTCCTGTGACATGGTATGCGACAGCAATGTCATATAGTCCTGCTGCAACGCCACATTAGCATTCCCGGCATCCTGCTGCAGCTCCATCAGAGATTTTCCTTTGTTGTTCTCTTCCTTTTCCAAAGAAGACATGGGCACTGCGGCCTGTCCACTCTCGTATACCGCCCCGAAATTCACATTTACGCTTTTTTACTGCGCCATGTCTTGTCCTTGCCCCAGCTGCTTTTTCTCTGTCCGGTTACTTTCTGTTCTATTGTCATTTTCATTGATCGTCTGATTCTGAAATGTTATCTTCACGTCTCTCGTCCTTTTCTGTACAGTTCCCAGAGCCCGCCGGTTCTGAATAGTTATGAAAAAAGATGAGTGTACTTTGTGGTCACACTCATCTTTTATTTCGGTAGTTTTATGTAATTTCTTAACCTGACCTAGAACAGAAATACCGCTCCGTAGGGCGGCAGATCAAAGCTGATGGAGTAATCCTTATAATGATAAGGCTTTTTCTCCGCCGTAATCTCTGTGGGAATCTCGTTTCCCCAGCCGCCGAACCGTTCCTCATCACTGTTCAGCAGAAGCTTATATTTCTTCTTTTTCGGCACGGGTACGGTATAATTCTCCCATTTCATCGGAGGTCATATTCAATACAAACAGCAGATTGTTTTTGCCGCTGGAACATTTTCTCACGAAGCAATAGGTACTGTGCTCTGCATCATCCGCATTCATCCACTCGAAACCGTCCCAGGTATTGTCGAGCTCGTACAGAGCAGGGTATTTGCGATACAGCTCTAACAGTTCCTTTACATAGGTATGTACGCCCTGATTCAGCTTCTCACCTAACAGATACCAGTCCAGTTCGCGCTCTTCACTCCACTCACGAAGCTGTCCGAAATCCTGTCCCATGAACAGCAACTTTTTGCCGGAATGTCCGAACATGTAGGTATAGCCCACACGCAGATTTGCGTATTTATCCGCAGTATAACCTGGCATCTTATTTACCATGGAACACTTCAGATGCACCACTTCGTCATGAGACAGGGGCAGAATGTAGTTCTCACTGTCATTGTAGCTCATTGGCAAAGGTCATAGCGTAATGATTGCCCTTACGATACAGAGGATCCAGCTTCATGTATTCACAGAAATCATGCATCCAGCCCATATTCCACTTTGAAGGAAAATCCTAAGCCTTCCTCCCCCGATATCACTGGTCACATTCGGCCACGCCGTGGATTCTTCGGCAATTGTCACAAATCCGGGATACGTTCCACGGATGACAGAATTCAGATGGTGGAAGAACTCAATGGCCTCCAGATTCTTGTTGCCACCGAATTTATTCGGCAGCCACTCACCTTCTTTTTTACCATAATCCAGATATAGCATGGATGCCACCGCATCTACACGGATGCCGTCCACATGGAACTCTCTGAGCCAGAACAAGGCATTGGCTACCAGGAAGTTCTTTACTTCATTTTTGCCGTAATTGAAGATTTTGGTTCCCCATTCGGGATGCTCTCCCAGACGGGGATCGGGATGTTCAAAGATGCACTGACCGTCAAATTCAGCAAAGCCATGGGCATCGGTTGCAAAATGCGCAGGTACCCAGTCCAGAATCACGCCAACTCCGGCCTTGTGCAGTTCGTTGATCAGGTACATGAAATCCTTCGGCGTTCCGTAACGGGAAGTAGGTGCATAGTAGCCGGTCACCTGATATCCCCAGGAACCGTCAAACGGATGCTCTGCAATACCCATCAGTTCTACATGGGTATACTTCATCTCCTTCAGATATTCTATGATCCGGTCCGCAAACTCCCGGTAATTGTAGAATCCTTCGGCGGTACCGTTGTTAGGATGCTTCATAAGAACCGATATGGCATTCGTAGATCGCCATAGGCTCTTTATTCATATCCTTTTTATCCCGGGCTTCCATCCACTTGGAATCTCTCCAATCAAAGCCTGTAATATCGGTAACGATAGATGCAGTGCCCGGCCGGTACTCCGCATAATTGGCAAAAGGATCGGCTTTGTACAGTCTTCTGCCATCTCTTGCATAGATCAGGAACTTATACATCGTTCCCTCTTCCACGCCGGGAATGAACAGCCCCCAGATACCACCTTCTCCCAGCTTCTGCATGGGATGGGATTCCTCATTCCATTCATTGAATGTGCCAATGACATTCACCTGTGCCGCATTTGGTGCCCATACCCCGAAATATACTCCCTGCACACCATTTTCCGTCGACAGATGCGCGCCCAGTTTTTTATAAATATCATAGTGCGTTCCCTGGGCAAAAGATACTGATCTGCTTCGGAAATAAATACCTTCTCCTGCGTCATAGCTGCGCCTCCCGCTATATATTTTTACTATTCAGAACCCCATTCGCAAAATCGCATTTTCAATGCTTTCCTTTTTGCTCATGTTTACTAAACATTGATAAATGCCCTTACGAATAAAAGCATTGACGCCCATAAATGTTTACATGGCTCTGAATAGTTATACAAAAATCTTTCTCCGTGAGGATGATCATATCCTCATCATCATATCTCTTGGCAAACAGAACATCAAAGAAATGCTTTTAATGTCTTTTTTATTCGCATGCGCAATTGCCTCATCCACGATTTCTTTTACATCCACCACGGTAACTACATGATCTATCGTCTGCATATCCTCGATTCTGGTATGCAGTGCCAGAACACCCAGTTCATCGATGGAATATTCCTCTCCCGTGCATACTGCCTTCCGAACGCTACCAGTGTATCATTGCTAAGTGCTTCGACATCCATGCGGGAAGTGAAGCTTTCCTGCAATTTCTCATACTTTTCCAGAAAACGATCTATCTCTTTCCTGGTATCTTCCAATATAATGACAAGGCCCTGATTCTGCTGCTGCAGCGCGTTGTACTTCGTGTCCACAGTTTTATTATTCATTTCCGATGCCTTACAGATGATAAGTGCACCGTTCTGCAGTCTGTTCAGGGTCTCGGCTGCATCTTTTTGTTCAGCGCATGGCCGGAGATTTTGGCAACTTTTCCGGAGAAATTGCTGTCGGTTGCCTGAATCTCACGGATCATATTTTTCGCCAGAGATAAGGTATCCATACCCTCTTCTCCAGTGATGATCACGTTGCCGGTGTAGGCTGCCAGACTGATATTATCAATGGCCTTGACTAACTGCTCTCTGGCAGATCTGCTCTGGATAAAGGGTGCGTACAGCTCTCTCTCTTCTCTGGTAAGCGCACGGACTTTTGCCTTTGTCTCTCTCCACTACAGGAGGCTCCGGGGTCTGTGGCTGCTCATCCTCATGGACTTCTTCTACCGCTTCTTCCGGCTCCTCTTCAGCCTCTGCTACGGATTCCTCCGATGCTTCCTCGGTCTCTGCTGTGGTTTCTTCCGATGGCTTCTTCGATCTCTGCTGTGGTTTCCTCCGGCACTTCTAGGATTTCTGCAGCCGGCTCCTGCGTCACTTCCATATCGACGACAGCGTCCGGTTCCTCTGTTGCGGATTCTTCTTCATATTCCGCTACGGCAGGTTCCTCTTCAAGTTCTTCTACCTCTTCAGTGTCAACGATATCCGTATCAGCAGGTTCTGGCTCTTCTTCAGAAACTTCCGCAGGAGCTTTTTCTGTTTCATCATTTACATCCGCAATCTCTTCCAGCTCTTCAACTTCATCTGTATCCGTAACCGTATCAGCATCCACTGCTTTTTTTTTTCCAGTTTCTCTAACAGTCCATCTCTTACTGCCTGTTCAAATTCCGTGAACATGGCACCGGTCTGCTGCAATACATGCTGGCGGACTTCTTCTTCTCTTTTTCGAGGTTTTCTTTCTTTTTACGCTCCCACTCTGCCAGAATGTCGTCTATATTCATCTGCCCGGTAATCTGTTTCTCGATGCTCTCTGCCTCCGGCATTACCAGGCTGATCTGACCGTCGGATTCCTGTGCCAGTACATTCGCCAGCTCCTTGGGAGGTTCCACCGGTGTAGTCGCTTCCGGCTCCACTTCTGCTTCCGACAATTCCGGCACAACATCCTGTTTCTTAAGAGATGCCGGTTCCTCCGGCAGGATTTCCTCGGTCTCTACCTCCGGAACCTGAGACAGGTCACCGATCTCTCCGGTCTCACCAAAGAATACCTCGGAACCTTCGATCTGCTCAGTCTCCGGCTCCAGATCATCCTCACTGACCTCTGCAATCTCCGGATAATCCAGAGATTCTGTATCGGAATCCATCATAGGTGCTACGATAGAACGGGTAATGGAGTCCGATGTCGCTTTTGCGGTATCTCCTTTTGGCTCCTCACCGAGGACTTCACGAAGTCCCGCTGCCAGTTCTGCCTGTAGATTGATCGTATTATATTGTCCCACATCCATGGTCTTCACATGAATGTCGTAATCATCCTGTACCGGCTGTGTCGGTGTCTCCTGCTGTGCGGGTTGCACCGGATCATATATCTGTGTATCTCCGGTCACCTGATCATAACCGGAATCCTGTACGTAGCTCTGGTTCTGATCGTAGCTGCTATCCTGCGCATAACCCTGACCCTGATCATAGCTGCCGATCCTGTGCATAACCCTGTGCATAACCCGTCCTGATCATAGCCCTGACTCTTGATCGTAGCTTCCGTCCTTGGCGTAACCTTGCTCATAACTTTCATTCCCATACCCGTTATCCTGCACAGAGTTCTGCGACGGATATGGCTTCCGGGCGCGTCGAACCGATGATCGTATTTTTCCTGCTGCTCCGGTGTCAACGGCTGATGGAGCATTTTCAGCTCCATTGCCTTGATAACGTATTTGCCCTCGCCAAACCAAAGAATCAGCTCATCACATTCCTCTACACATCTGGCAGCAAGTCCCACTCTGTGATACAGGTATGCCAGTTCATATGCCCATTTTTCCCTGTAATCTCTCTTCTTCAGTTCTTCCAGAACAGCAATTCGTTCTTCCAGACTGACATCCTGCGCCTCATATAATTTGTACTGCAAAATGTACCTGCCGGATCCTTGGGCGCTACCTGCACAAATTCCTTATAATATTCTATAGCCTGTACATACTCTTCCATTTTAATGGAAAGCTCGCACAGAGAATAGCAGATCGTCCTTCCTCCCGGACGGCGTTCATATGCTAGAAGCAGCATATCTCTGGCATCCTCGTATCTTCGATTGATCTTATAGAGGTCGCTGATCGTACACAACATCATGACACTTTTTACACGACGCCAGTCAATCGTGTCGGCAATTTCAGCCGCCTGTGCATATTCTCCCCGGCTGATCAGGTCTTTGATTTCTTCCGCTCTTAATTTATATTCACTCTTATCCAAGGTATTTCGCTCCCTTAACCTTTTTCTTGTCCTAAGTTCCTATTTTCACCAAAAGCAGACTATCCCACTTTTTCTTATTCAGTGTATCATAGTCACTATACGTATGTCAAAAATCAAACTGGGGAAATTGTAGTGGAAATTACACAGCAATGAACCGCGCATGAGGCATAAGGAAGAACAGCGATGGACGCTCGCGCACACATCGTTGTCTTTAATCACAGATATTTTTCCCGTAATGCTGTCTGCATTGGCTGCGATCTGCTCCGGAGCTCCCACAGCAACGACCCTGCCACCGTCTTCTCCGCCGCCGGGTCCCATATCAATGATATAATCGGCATTGCGGATCACATCCAGATCATGTTCAATGACAAGTACCGTTGCCCCATTGTCTATCAGCGCCTGAAATACCTGCAATAAAGTCTGTACATCTAACGGATGCAGTCCGATCGTCGGCTCATCAAATACAATACAGAATCCGACTGTCCTCTTCCCATTTCGCTGGCAAGCTTCAACCGCTGAGCCTCCCCGCCGGAGAGGCTTGGTGTCTCTTCGCCCTAATGTTAAATATCCCAGTCCCAGATTTTTCAGGACTTCCAGCCGCTGATGCACGACTTTCCAATCCTCTGTCGCCTGCAATGCCGTCGTTACATCCATCTCCATCATCTGCGGCAGAGAATAACGTTTCCCCCGTTTGTTCTCATAGCAGATGTCCCATGCTTCTCTGGCATAGCGGGAGCCGCCGCACTCCGGGGCAGGGCACATCCACATCCGGCAGGAACTGTACGTCCAGACTGATCTGTCCGGTACCGTCGCAGACCGGGCATCTTAATTTTCCGGTATTATAGGAAAAAATCTCCCGCCTTATATTTTTTATTTTTCGCATCCGCGGTTTTTGCATAAATTTTTCCGTAGTTCGTCATGCACATTTGCATAAGTAGCTACCGTGGACCGCATTGATGCCGATGGGGGATGCATCGATCAGTTTTACATGGGCGATGCCCTCTGCGGTGATACTTTTTACATGGCTTGGAATGCCGTTTAACTTTGCTTCCAGTCCGGGAATCAGACTTTCCAGCACCATGGTGGTCTTACCGGAGCCGGAGACACCGGTAACGACCGTAAGTCTTCCTTTGGGAATGTCTATTTCCAGAGGTTTTACCGTATGGATGGCATCTGTGGACAAATGAAGCTTTCCCGGTGCAAATATTTCCTCCCAGAGCGATGGGTTTACGGATACGCATATCCGCAGTCTGCGCCAGAAAAGGACCGATCATGGACTCCTTTTTGCGATTACCTGTAGGAATCGTACCCTGTGTGATCACATAGCCGCCTCCGGCACCGGCTTCCGGTCCCATCTCGATCAGCCAGTCCGCTTCGGACAGAATCTGGGTATCATGGTCTACCAAAATAATGGAGTTGCCGTCAGCGATCAGGTCATGCATGACGGCATTCAATCCCACAATATTCGATGGATGCAGACCGATGGACGGCTCATCCAGCACATAGAGAGCACTCCTGTGGTACGGTTCCGCACTGCACGTGCCAACTGCATCCGCTGTCTCCCCCGGTGGACAGAGAGGCTGCCGCACGATCCAGAGACAGGTAAGTAAGTCCCAGATCCATCAGACGCTTCGCCACAGTCTGGAAAGATTCACAGATGGATTCCGCCATGGGCCGCATCTCTTCGGGCAAAGAATCCGGCACTCCCGCTACCCACTCCACCAGTTCTTTCAGGGGCATCTGGCAGGCCTGCAAACCCTATGCCCCGAAGTCTTCGGTGCTCTGGCCGCATCCGAAAGTCTGCTACCACCGCATTCCGGACAGATGTCCTCCTTTAAGAATTTTTCCACACGCTTCATGCCCTTTTCGTCTTTCACCTTTTTGCAGAGCATTTTCTACCGTGTATACCGCATTGAAATATGTAAAATCCAGTTCTCCCGCCTGATTGGTCTTTTTTCGCCTTATAAAAATATGTTTCTTCTCCGCGGGACCGTGATAGACGATCTCTTTTTTCCCGATCTGTCAAGTTCCCGGAAAGGCACATCCGTCCGCACTCCCATTTCCCCGACAGACATCTGTCATTAAAGACCACATGAGACTGTTCCAGGGTGCCACCGCTCCCTCGTCAATACTCAGGGAATCATCCGGCACAAGAGAATCCAGGTCCACAGTCCGCACACTTCCCGTACCGCCGCATTTCGGGCAGGCTCCCTGGGAATTGAATGCCAGTTCCTCTGCGCTGGGAGCATGTACCTTCGCTCCGCATTCCGGGCACAGGATCTCCTGCTCCGCCGCTACTTTCAAGGTCGGGGCACATAATGTCCGTTAGGGCAGCGGTGGGATGCCAGTCTGGAATACATCAGACGCAGACTGTTCAAAAGCTCCGTTCCGGTTCCAAAGGTACTGCGGATCCCGGGAATGCGGGCGCTGATGCAGTGCCAGAGCAGCTGGAACATAGAGGACTTCATCTACCTGTGCTTTCGCCGCACCAGTCATACGTCTTCTCGTATACGTGGACAGGGATTCCAGATAACGTCTGGAGCCCTCTGCATAGAGGACACCCAGTGCCAGCGAAGATTTTCCCCGAACCGGATACACCGGCGATCCCCACAATTTTGTGCAGGGGAACATCCACATCTATATTTTTTCAGGTTATGAACCCTTTGCACCTCTTACCTTTGATATGCTTTGGTTCATTGGTTTCGTATTCCATGACAGCATTCCTCATCTTTTGATTTCATTTATTAAAACAGATCCAGCATATTGTCCAGATAGATTTCTTCTCTGACCTGCAGCTGGTACTCCGGCTTCGTCATATAGTACAGTAAAAATTCCAGAACCAGTGCACTGCCCAGTCCCCGACCTTCGATCTTATAATTGGAAAATCCCATAGGCTGATAGATCTTCTGAATATCTCCCACGCTGATAAATCCGGGATTTTTCATGGCTTTGGAGAAACGATAGCCCTCCCTCCGCCCCCCGGTGAGGTACAACTAAAATCCGGCTCCTCTCCCAGATTCCTGCGGCTGACGGCTTCGTAGCATTCCTTCCTGTCCTTACATCCGAAATAACAACACTCATTGCACAAAATTCCACTTTGTCTTTCTGTGGTTCTGTCAACGTATTTAATTTTTTCATAAACCTTGTTCCCAGGCGGAAATCCGGTACAACATAGCGAAAAATCGTCTCTGTCGGTCTCCTTTTTTAACGTTTCAAAATCCGTCAGAACTTTCGTAGTGGAAGATACCGGATAAAGCTCCGGATAATGACTTTTCAGATACTGTAGCAGCAGCTCTGAATGAACGATCACGCCATTCTCCGGGGTTGCATTTTTCGCGAACAGAGCACAGAGTTCATTGCATTTTCTGTCCGAAAGATGTTCCTCGCGAAGAAGGGAATTACTAAAGGTCAGACGGGCTGAAATGCCGTATTCCTGTAACAACGCCAGCACCTCTCTTGCATCGTGATCCTCCAGTGAGACGCGGCGCCTCCCCAGATGCAGTCCGGCGGTGCTCCGTAGATGGAGCCAATGTCACACCCGTCGTAAAAATATTCTGTGGTTTCCGAATAATGGCAGAAATATCCGGTATAGTTCATAGAATTCAAACAGACCTAGAAGATGGTAATAAGCTGTTTTTGCATATGCCTCATACTAATCTCCATTCGACTTACTGCATTCATAATCTAGGATAATTTTATTTCATGGTTACAAAAATAGTTTCCATTTATTTTTCCCATCTGGTACCCATGGTAAAATCACCATCTTCATTTATCACAATATGATTGCCTATGATTAAGTCATGGAGATACCTCCGAAGGGTAAAAAACCCTCAATATTGATAACGTTCATATTTTTTCGTTTCACTGTATTTTTTATCTACAATATGATCTCACCTATAATGTTATGCCTCCGGTTAATTTCGTAACTTCCCACTCGCCCCACTCACCAAAAAACAATTCTTCAATTTCATCCATGGAAAATTCCTTATCTTGTCATCTGCTTTTGCTTTTCAATTTTGCTCTTCATTTCTTCCTCATTAACATTCTCCGTCTCATATAACGGTGCTAATAATCTTTCATATTTATCACCACTAAAAAATCCGGAATCATCTTAATATCCTCTATATACCAGCCATCTTCACAATAAGATGCTTCTGTGCGTTTTTACTGTATTTTGACTTTTATCATTATCCTGGAATGAAATAAAACGAACCATTACCTTTCCATCTTTTTCAAACAATGTAGCACCGAGATAGACTTCATCATCAAATGTATCCGGCTGTTCTAAATCAATATCAGGATTATGAATAAAATTGTATGGATACTCCATCCATTCTGTATCCTCCAAATGCAGAATGGAGATATTAACAGTACCGGAATCGGTTCCTCGTGTTGCTCTTTTCAACAGTACATCTGCCTTCCCATTTCCTGTTAAGTCACCGGTAGTAACTGTCGATTCACAATATCCTCTATAATCTTTTTATTGCCACATCTATGCCATTTTACATTTGCTATGATTGTTGTCAATCCAACATCACGTCTGTCAATCACACGCACCCTGTCTTCTTTTCCGTCT